>Ga0210406_10000114_pt1 | contig 118684 bp, 113 predicted proteins | sample IncBWC30MmetaG_FD_155454 | JGI IMG/M metagenome (GOLD analysis project Ga0210406, IMG submission 155454) | Forest soil microbial communities from Barre Woods Harvard Forest LTER site, Petersham, Massachusetts, United States - Inc-BW-C-30-M | ecosystem: Environmental > Terrestrial > Soil >... | reverse complement strand
CCACGCCGCCGGGATGCTCGTGCAGGCTGGACTTTTCGTGGGGGCCGTAGTGGACAGACAAAACCTGCACATGTTCATTCTCAAAATCCAATTTGTAGTGAGTCGGCTCGACCTTGGTGGGGTCTTGTGCCCACCCCGTGCAGACAGATATACACGCCATCAAGGTTGCCCAAAACAGCCTGGAAATCATGCGATCCTCCCCAGCCCGCACGAATTTGAATGCGGGGCGAACTTACTCCGCCAATCCAAAAGGGTGTCAAAGAAGACGAACCCGGCTTTGAGTGCTACGGCGATAATACGCCAGTTGACAACTGTGGCCGCCGCATCCGTTTGGGTGTAACATCGCGAAAGCCGCACTGCTCCTTGGCTTCTCGCTCGGTTTTGCCAGGAACCCAGGTTAGGAAATTGTCTGGTGCTATGGCTCACAGAAGCGACCCCCGTTTGAAAATTCACCTGGCGCTGATGTGTCTGCTTGTTCTCGGTCTCGCCTCACCTGCCTCCGCAGAAAGTCCTCTACAGCTCCAGGGAGGCACGAACGACGGCGGGCCCTTGCTGGCGGAGTGGTTTTTGACTCATCCGGCAATTGTATGGCGCGACCACGCTAGGTGGTGGCGACGAGTGTCCGATCGATCAGTGCGGCAAGCCGAAGGCGTAAAAGTTGAAGTTGGTTGAACCGACGTAAACCGCGCCGTTCGCTACTGCGGGAGAGGAACTCACGGCGCCCCCGTCGAGGAAGTAGCTCCACAGCTGGACGCCGGTGCGGGCATTCAGCGCGTAGACATACCAATTGTAGGTGGCGACATAAACCACGCCATTCGCTACGGCGGGCGAGTCACCTACCTCGTTGCCAGTATCGTAGCTCCAAAGTTTGACGCCGGTGCGGGCATTCAGCGCGTAGACATTGTTGTCGCCCGATCCGACGTAGACCACCCCATTCGCCACGGCGGGCGAGGAAAACTGTGGATGGACTCCACCAAAGTAGTAGCTCCACAGCTGGGCGCCGGTGCTGGCCTTGAGCGCGTACAAGTTGCCATCGTCGGAGCCGACATAAGCCACTCCATTGGCCACCGCGGGCGAGGAATACACAGCACCGCCGGTGGTGTAGCTCCACAGCTTGGCGCCGGTGCTGGCGTTGAGTGCGTACACATTGGCGTCGTCGGAACCGACATACACCACCCCATTGGCTACGGCGGGCGACGAACCAAACACGCCGCCACCGGTGGCGAAGCCCCACAGCTTGGCGCCGGTCTTGGCGTTGAGCGCGTACACGACGCCGTCTTGCGATCCGACATAAACCACCCCATTCACTATAGCGGGCGAGGAATACACACCGCTGCCGGTGGCGAAGCCCCACAGCTTGGCGCCGGTCTTGGCGTTGAGTGCGTACACGTTGCCGTCGAATGAGCCGACATAAGCCACTCCATTGGCCACGGCGGGCGAGGATTCCACAACGTCGCCGGTGGTGTAGCTCCACAGCTTGGCGCCGGTGCGGGCTTTCAAAGCGTAGACGTTGTGGTCTTCCGAGCCGAAATAAACCACCCCATTCACTACAGCGGGCGAGGACTGCACACGGTCACCGGTGGCGTAGCTCCACTTCAAGCCGAGGTTCCCAACGTTGTTGACTTTGAGCACCTTTTCACATGGGTTCCAGCGCTGCATGTTGTGCCTGTGGAACTGGCCCCACGGGGTGTAGACCTTACACTTTAGCGGCTGGCCCCACGCTACGCGCACGACGCACGCACATAAAATCAAAACTACAATGCTGATGTGTTTCATGTTCGACCTCCGAAAGACAGACTTGTGTGACGGAAATACGTTTCCCGGGAATTCGGGTCATTCGCCTCAAAGGAGTGCTGCATCCGCGACCGGCAGAAACCGCTGTTCGGAGAGGCGGGGAGATTGATACCGATTAACAGCGGAGGGTACTGAGGGACTCTCGGAACTGGCGTGAGTCGCTCGACTGATTTGTGTACGGAAAAATTATGCGTGCCTGAGCATTGCACGTTTTCTCAAAACGTATTGGCGAAGCTACTGCCCCAGATGGAATGCATTTCGATGAAGCAGCTTTGGTCACGACAATCGCTTGAACAGTCGGGGCGTCGGTCTCGTCGTATGGTGTTTCAGAGAGGTCGATCTTCGGCAGGGTCGACACCGCAGCAACTGCGATCAGTGCAAACAGAGAAGCTGCCAGAACTCGAGCAGACATTGAAGCCCCACTTATTGGCTGAACACTATGCTCAGGCCCTGAGATTGTCAACCAAAAAAACAGAAGGCGGACGCGTGAGAAGAACAACAGGTTACACTCCGTCGAAAATCCTCCCCTAGATCTGGGCAGCAACCGTGCCCGCAACTTGGTTTGTGGGTCCGATGGTGACCTTGTAGCCGAGCTTGCGAAGGGCTCGCGCCAGCATCTGGGCACGTTTCTTCTTTTCTCGGGGACCCACTCAAAAACCCCTTCAAAGGATCGATGAGTGTAACGATTCGTGGCTGTTGAAAAACCCCTTTCTTGAAAAAGGTCCCGGCGGAGAAATAGAAAATGTCCACCAAAATCGAGGGCGTCGTTTATAGGGCGTCCTAGCGCAATTCCATTTTGCTAATTTCGTGCCTAGGACTTTTTCAGATTACAGTGCCCCGCGAAAGGCGCTGGTCCACAGCGGGATGAAAGGCTCGCCCGGGAACTGGATCGTTCCACCCCGGTGGCAATCGGAGCGGCGGTGGAGGCAACAAAGCCGCTGAAGCCTCCGGTGGAAAGGGCTGCAGGCCCCAGCGATGATTGTGGTAAGGATCAACTCGCGAGGACCTAGGCCGGCCACCCTCGATGCGACAGTGCGGTTGTCTATGAGCGTGCAAAATGGCGAAATCAGTCTTTTACACGGCCTTGACAAAAAGTTGACAACTCTCGATGCGCCGAAACAAATAATGGGCGGGTGCATCCACTCCGCTAAAACCTAACACCGACACGAAACTGTCACGGAGGGATGTTTCCGCATACCAATGAAAACTCACAGAGACCACTACCAATAAAAGGAGTAGAACATGACAAATCGAACCTCGCCTCTATTGCCTTCATCCGAAGATCCGACTGTAACCGAGAAACTTAAAGTACCCGAGAAAAGCGGCGTCAACCGACGAGCATTCCTGCGGAATAGCATGGTCGCAGGTGCAGCAGTGACGGTGGGTGCCGGAATACTAGGGGATTCAACGTCCGCGTTTGGTCAACAAAGCGGCAGTGGAATAAGCAAGGGTGACGCCGCCATTCTGCGTTTTCTGGCCGCAGCCGAAATCATCGAAAGTGATCTCTGGCTGCAGTATCAGGAGCTCGGAGGCGCGCAGGACAATGAAGTCTCCACTCTAGCCAGCAAGCTGATTCCCGGCTATCCTTCGCAGCCGACCGGAGGTAATCCGCAATACACGAAAGACTTGCAACACCTCGATGCCGACATGCCGCAGTATATCCACGACAACACCGAAGATGAGTTGACCCACGAAGCCTTCATCAATGCCTATCTGGCTTCGAAGGGCGCGGATACGATCAACTTGGATAAGTTTCGTACTCTACCCAGTAGTCAGGCCACCGGCTCGAACAAAGACTTCGGCCGACTCACTAACCTGACGCAACTCACGGTGGACACGACCTGGTGGACTCGCTACCGCAGCCGTACCAAAAATCCCGACTTTGGAGACAAGTTCCGTCCAGCAATCGCCACTTTGGCGGTCAACCAGCACACCGCAATTCCCAGAACCGATTCGGATGTGGGCCATACGACGTTTCTGAAAGCAGTTGCCAATACTGCGGGCTTCCACTTTGCTTTCATTGAGCAAGGCGGCACCAGCCTCTATCCCGAATTGGCGCAAAGGGTCAGTAATGTCGAGGTATTACGTATCCTGCTCTCTATCGGCGTGACTGAAATTTGCCACTTTCAAACCTGGCATGACAAGGCGGGAAACGCGTTCATCTTGAAAAATGTTGTCGATCCCGTCACAGGCGTGCTGGTAACGTTCCCTGATCTGAACTCTCCGCCTTTTGGTGGCGAGGATTTTCAGACCAACCTGATCATGCCCGAACCTACCGTGTTCCTCAGCCGGCAATTCCCGGCGTGTTCGATAATTCGTCCCACGGAGACGAAGGGTGCCGCTATGGGAGCTCTCAAGGCGCTCACGGGTGACGGTCTTTTCATCGGCCAAAGCAAAGAGTTCTCCCAATTCCTCGCCGAGTTGGCACAAGAGGCCGATGCCGCCGAGCACGAATGCGAATAGCCTTTGTGCCGGGCGGCTGCAGGCGCAGAAGTCGGCAATTGGCTCCTGCGCCTGCGCACGCTAACAGCAGGGCCGTGGGGCAAAATGAAGAGCCCGCGGCTGATGATCCGTGCGCTCGAGTTTTGCAGATGTGTCAGTATTCGTCTAGGCGTATGCATTGAGTCGTTTGTGGAGCGAATCGGAAAGTCTGGGAGGCGTTCTTGGCGGCCGCGAAGACGGTTTCAGACATCCCCCGACGAACGCCAGAAGGATTCCTCCGGTGGGCAAGGGTATTCCGTGATGAGCGTGCGAAAGGTCGGTCAACTTCCGCAAACAGATGGGATGAGAAGTCCGGTCTCCGGCGGGATGCGATGAATGGGACGGCGATTTTCACGAACACCAGGAAGCAACGGAGACTGAAACGAAGAGACCAAACACCTTTGCGTCTGGTCTGCAGAAAAGAGTCACTGAGAGCTAATGAGTGGTCGCTGCTGTCGGTTTCACTCGCCCAGCCGGAATTGCCGAGGCTCCGGTCGCTAGGTGTCCGAGTGTGACTTCATTTCCGCCGTGAGTCTTGCCAGCGATGATTGGTTTGTTGGGGATGGTTTCGTAGGCGTAACCGGTCAGCGTGGCGGAAACCGCAGGCCCGCCGTTACAGGCGGAGGCCTTCACGCTCGAAAACCGGGCCCATCCATAGTGAACCTTGCCGTTCAATTTGAACTTCAAGCCCAAATAACGCTGCGTGGTGTTGGCAAAAGCCCCGAACACCTGGCTGGAAGAAATCTGAGTTTCGCAGAATCCTCCTGCCATCAGTATCTTGCCCGTCTGAAACTTGTCCGCAGGCCCGATCGCGGCTCCTTTCTTCAGTGCTGCCGCCCCCTTGCTCCCAACCACAGACGCGCGTGCTGTCACGTTGATATCGAGAAGCTGAGTGCTCCAGGAGCCGGTGCTGATGTGGAACGTGTCGCTCAGGGTGAAATCGTGCGTGCCGTCGACCGGGATAGGGAGGGTGCCGTTGGTCAGCGTGTGATGAGTCGGTGTGTAGATGATCTTTGCCTCGGCTGGCGTGACCGCGGCAATCGCCGCACCGGCTGCGCCGATGGCAAGCGCATAAGCACTGAGTTGATGGTGAACCGAGACCGGAAGATGTACCGGTGTCTGGCTGAAGTGCCGGGATCGCTTCATGGGGTCCTCCTCGAAGCGGTGACTGATTATCCGTCCGAATTGTTGAGGAGTCAACGTTAAAAGATTGCACTCGGCATTCCAGAAACAAGAACCCGGATTTTCGCGGGTTTAAATTGAGGTGCTTGGCGACCCGAGATTCTCGGAGTTTTTGGAACAAACGACTACTTGCCATTGCAAGGCTCACGGGTTGAACTGTGATTATCCACCAGATAGTTGTCGTAGTATCCCAGCCGCGCCGGTGTGCCACCCTTGGTGGCGTAGGTGGAATCCGGGTCGGTGGTCGAAACCTGGTCCTGTTCACGCACCGGCTCCTCCACCGGATTCTGCTCTTCCACTTCCTGCAGATACCGACGCACGGTGTGATGAACTTGGGCCGCTTCCCCGAGTCGCTCGCGCGGGATGCGGCTCTCCTTGGCCGCATTCGCTTCGATGAAGCTGCCGGCTACTGATAAATGCGTCCCTTGCACCAGTCCCACATCCACACACTGCCGCACGATCTGCTCGAACAACTGCTCAAACAGCTTCGATTCCTGAAACCGCCCCTGCCGGTTTTTCGAGAACGTGGAATGATGCGGTATCTCTTGATCGAAGCCCAGTCCGGTGAACCAGCGCCATGCCCGGTGCATGCGCAGTTCCTCCACCAGTTTCCGCTCACTGGTGATGCCATACAAGTAGCCGACATCAACAGGATGCGCAGCAGAAGCTCGGGATCAATCGACGGTCGATCGGTTTCGCTGTAGCTGTCTTTCAATCGCTCGCGCACAAAGGCAAAGCTGATGTGTTTTTCGATGAGCCGCAGCAGGTGGTCTCGGGAACTTGATCTTCCAGGCGGAAGTAATAGAACAGCGCTTCGGTACGGTCGTGTTGTCCCATCATGATCAGCAGGCCTCCGAGAATGAGAATGCAACAGAGCATGGGCAAGATCACTTTCTTCTAACATGCTTCTGCAAAATCTCATCCTGCTAATCGACGTGACTTTTTCAACACCCACAGGCGATTACACGTTTTGAGAAACGGCGGGGCGGGTCAATAAGTGCAATCGCGATGTTACAACAGTGAGGCAGGAAAGCGGGCGCTTGTTGTTGCTCTTGAATGCAGGCCGCTTTGACCTTCCCGAACCAACGGCAGTGGCCTATGGTACGTACTTCCAGACCGTCCCGAAGGTGCCCTCGCAGCACGGAGGACTTGGAGCTAATGTCGTGCCGACCAGCGTGCCCTTGGCGGTCCGCAGCACCTCGCCGATAGGCTCGAAGCCGTAGTCGTCTGAGTTGCTGCCAAAACTGTACAGCAGAGTGAACGTGCCTTTCGCGCTGAACTCGTACAACGCTCCAGCGTTTTTAGCGCCGCACCCATAGGTGACCCCATACAGATTGCCCTTCGAGTCCCGAGTCACACCCGCCGGCGGATTGCAGCCATCCGACGAGCCCCCGGCAAAGTTGTGCAAGATGGTCGCGGTGCCTTTCTTATTCACCTTCCATATAGTGCCGTAGTTGCTGGAACCGCAGTAACTGGTGGTTCCATAGAAGTTTCCAGCCTTGTCCTCGACCACCGATCCGTTCGGGGCGCAGCCGTCCGACGAGCCGCCGACAAAGCTGTGTAACACGGTCAGCTTTCCCTTCTTGCTTAGCTCGTACAGGACACCGTTACCGTAAGCGCCGCCCCCTGAGGTTAGGCCATAGAGGGTGCCAGCCCAGTCCATCGTCAGATGCCCATACCACGGGTACGCACCGTCTGACGATCCCCCGGTGAAGCTGTGGAGAAGGCTAAATCTCCCCGCGCTGTCAATCTTGAATATCGTCCCATAGCCGTATGAGCCGCACTCCGGGGTAGCGAGGAACAAGGAACCGGATTTGTCCACGACCACGCCTTGGTATGGATAGCAGCCGTCCGGGCCGCCGGTAAAGCTGTACAGCACCGTTTCGGTGCCAGCGGTGTCAATCTTGAAGACGGTGCCATAGCCGCTGGAGCCTCCATGGGAGGTGGTTCCATAGATATTCCCAGCCCTGTCTCGAACCACTGGTGCGACGGGATTCGTCCCGTCCGATCCCCAGAAGGTGTGGAGCGGGGTTTCGGTTCCGGCGGTGTCCAGCTTGAACACCACCCCGCAGCCCCACCCCGCGGGACCGCAGTTCGGATCGCCGCCGAGGGAGGTAGTTCCATAGAGGTCGCCGGCTGGGTCCTGGATGACGCCCGCCGCGGAATTGCCCCCGTCCGAGCCGCCGGTAAAGTTGTAAAGCACGGTGAAGGTTTGCGCTTGCGCGAGAGCCGCCAACGCGAGCACGACCAGGATGATTACATAGACTCTGTTGGTCACGATGGAAACCTCCTTCGCTCGAATTGCGAATTGTTCCCTGACAAGGCGCTTGCTGAGAGTTGCAAATTATTGTGACGTCATGGGTAGAACAATCACCTGCGTCCCCGTCACCGGGCCTATCACGTAAGGCGAACCGGGCGCCTGGTAGTAGCCTGTCGGAGTAACGGTGAACACGAACAGCCTGTTGGATTTCGAGCTGATGGCGTACAAGTGATTGTCGTTGTCCCAAAGACACTGATCGATCTGATCGTTCTCGAGCAGGCCGGTGTAGGGCGTAATCGGTTTGCTGCGGTTGAAATGAAATACTTCCAAACCGGCGGTTCCAGCAATCGCCAGAAGCTTGCCGGAGGGCGAAATCTCAACATCGTAGGGTCCCCAATACCCCTGATTCGCGGTCGTGGGCATGTTCCAATAGGCGCTGTCGGTGGTCAGACTGCCGTCGCTGTGAACCGTATAGGTGGCAAGCTGCGGCAGGCCGTCATTGCCGAACGGGTAGATTTGGCTGACCGCCTGCACAGCGATGGCTACGTGATGGGTGGAATCCGCGCCGGCGTAGTCGGCCAGGTAGTAATCCCCGTCCTTAGCTGTCGGCGGGTTGCTCCCCGCGCTCGAACCGATCAGCTTTCCCTTGCTGTTGCGGCGAGCTCCCAAGACGCCCCAGTCGCAAGACCAGTACAAGCAGGAGTTAAGGGCCTGATACGCATAGAGATTGTCCCCGGCAAAGCTCATCTTGCCCCCGGGCCCACTGCTATACCCCACATTTAAGCCCCCGAGGTAAGTGAGCCTGCCCGTGGACCTATCAATGCGGAAAGGACGGTAATAGTTGTTGCCGCCATAGTCCACCTCGTAGTCATACAAGTCTTCTGCAGTGCGATCGAGGAACAGGCAGCATACCCTGACGTTCTGGCCTGCAACCTTGATCTTGGCGACCTTGGTGGGCACGCCAATGGACGAAACGGAATACGAATCGATGTATGTGGCATCGGTGGTGCCATCGGTGGTGCCATCGGTGGCAAACAAATAGCCGTTCTTCCCCGCCCAGTACCCGACATCCGCGAATCCAGGGAACGGCGACCCTGGAATACCACTGAGGCCTCCTTTGGAATCCGCGGCAAAACCGTAAATTTCGGCTGTATTGCCCTCCGTAACGTTGACGTAAACATATGCCACCGATTTGCCGGTTTGGCCGCTGGTGTGAGGTTGAGCGGTAGTGGCGAATGCTGCGCACGAGGCGACGATCAGCCAAACGACCTTGCTGATATTGTCTGTCATAGCTTATTTCCTCTTGAACCGAGCGTTCGGCGGTCCCTTCTAGATTGAACTCATAGTTGCCAGGCGAGGCGAGGAACGGAACCCCTCGGGGCGCGACCTCAGATGGCGATTGTGGCTGAGGAGTTGCTTGCCTTGGGCCCAAGACAAGGCCATTTACTCAAGAATCCCCCGATTGGAGAGTCAATTTACGTTAGCAGGTGGGATGAGAATGCCGGTCTCCGGCGGGATGCGATAGGCTCCCAAGTTATCGACGCGCTCGAAGCGCAAGAGATAAAGGAGACCGGCAATGAAGAAGATTAGCGCCGTAGGGGCAAAGCAGAGCAAGAATTTTCCCGAGCAGAAACTGACGATTGGGTTGGACCTGGGGGATCGATCGAGTTGGTATTGTGTTCTGAAGGAAGCGGGGGAAGTGCTGCTGGAACAAAGGCTGAGCACGACTCCGAAAGCGATGAAAGAAGCGTTCGGGGGAATGCCGCGGAGGAGCGAGTTTCATTCAACAAACGGCGCCTGATCATACACCATCCAATTATCAGCGGAGTGTGAAAGATTTCGCTTTCAGGCTCGCGGCTGAACACATCCTTCTGGCTTTGCTGCGTGAGCCTCTAGTCTTGGTATCGAGACATGGCGGAACACAGGCTGGCCCGACCCACTTTAGCAATTTACTCGTGCCACAAGCTGAGGAACTGCGAGGGAGTGTGAAATCCGCAAAACTGATGTGCATTATTACAATGGCGTTATTCGTCGCGCTGGCCATCTCAGTTTCGCTGGCCGCGCAGGAACTCCGGGGGCTGATGCTGCCAAGGCGTGATTGCCAAGAATATTCCGAAGCCCCGAATGAAATCGAGATTTGAGCTCTTGTCACTGAGGGTGGACGTCAAAACACCCACCGCGTTATTGACCAACGACGAGAAGTACACCGTCATTCTGGGTGTAGATCCGGCCATCGGGTCCGAGCGACAGTGGAGTGTAGGCCGCACCAATAGCCCGCTTGAGGAAGATCTTCCCCTTCACTGTGCCGCCCTGGTTTAGCACGTACAGATTCCCATCCTCACTGTTCGCATATACCACGCCATTCTTGTCGAACGCAGGCGCGTTGACGCACCACTCGTAGCCAGTGGGATGTTTCTTGTCGATGGTGGTGTTTGCGAATTTCCATTCCGGTTTGAGATCCGCATTCAGCTGCGTGACGTCATACGGACCGGGCGGCAGGTTCTTGCAGGCGGGATTGTTGAAGTAGCAGTAGAGCGGACCAGGGTAATGATTGTCTTTGATTACGATCGAATACGTGCCGTCATGGGGGTAAACCGCAGGGGTCTCATCGTAGCCGAAATCGTAGGTGGCGAGAAACTTGCCGCCGGGACCAAACTTCATCATGTGGCCGCGCTGTGCATTGTAATCGGTTTCTGCATCCACCAATATGCTTCCGTCAGGCAATATGGTCGGAGTCGAAGAAGTGAAATCGTAAAACAACCCAGAACCCCATTCATTGGTATTTGGATCGACTCCCAGGTTTGCGCCTTTGCGGCAGGCATCGGGTTGCCGCGGGTGTTTGGCGATTGGAACCAAGAAGCCACAGCCGTCACGCAAGCGCTTCTGCAGCGAGGCTTGCCATTTGGGAGTGAGATCTGGATTCACCGCCACCAGGTAAGACACCATGAAGTCGAAATGCGCCACGCTGAAGGTGTAGATGGTTCCATCAGGGGCGATAGCCGGCGCAACGTTGATAGGTGGCCGCTGCGACCCGCAGAGCGTCGTCTGCGGTTTCGAGTGTCTGCTGGGTGGCCAGGGAAGGGTTTTTGGATCGAAAAAAGTTGAGGGGCAGTGGTGCGACGTTCCTTTCGGCGCTCCCGGAACCAAGTCAGCAAATGTCGCTACCACAGCCGTGTCGTCCGGCGACACCTTTACCAGCCAGGCTGATCGCACATCGGAGCGCCAAGGTTGCGAGGCGTCGAGTTTTACAGCATTGTAGTAGACATTGCCATGAGCATCGGCTGCAAGCGGGCCGGACACGAACGTATGGCGCTCAATCGTCGCGCCAAAAGGATTGATCTGTGAGAGCGCTTTGCCGTTCGTCTTGTCAAGCTTCCAGATGGTGCCGCCGAATCCTGGAACGTACAGAAAGTCGCGTGTCAACACGGCATGGAAAACCGGTTCCCACCCGCCCAGCGCACCGCCGGGAGAGGCGTTGGGCTCAGGCTTCCAGTCGGTCTTGAAATTCCACACCTCGACCAGTTTTCCGTTTTCCCAGTCCATTCGCTTCTCATTCCAGATCTGCGACTCCCAGGCATTGGGACCACAATGCGCACCGTGAGTCCACGCCGTCGGCGGATGACAGGCTATCCATTTTCCTGTCTTGAATTCCATGTAGACGCTGTTGCCTTCGATCAGCGGAACTTGATAGTGGACCGCCAGCGCGCCGAACCAGTCTGCTTTTTCCAACGGCACGAAGGGGTCGTAACGAATCTCAGCCAATTTGTGGTTCGGGCTTTGGCCGGCGATCTGGATGAAACCGGTATGCTGGGAGTTTTGCGCCCACTGCGGCCAGGAGTCATGCCATGGCAGGTTGCTCGCCACCGCTGCAGCGACCAAAAGGGCTGACAAGGCCGAAATCATTCGCCACTTCATGTAGCTACCCCACTACCCCAAGAACGTAGCCAAAGTTTACGCTCCTTCGGCAAATTGCGCTAGGCGGTTATGCTCAGCTCATCGCCACCAGCGCCTTGACCGCACTGGCCTTCGTGCCGATCATAGGCAAGCTTTAGTAGTCGCAAAATAGGGCGGTAACATCTCAATCCACTCGTCTGGTTCTGGCTTGGCGCCAGAAGAAAGGCGAGTGGATTTTCTTATCTGCAAAACTTGCTGCTGCGCTTTGCCATCTCGACTACTTCGTGATCTGCCACACCGTTCCGCAGCTGTTATTGCATCCGTGACCGCTGCCGCCGTACAGCGTTGTGCTGTACAGATTCCCCGCGGCATCCCGGAGCAAACCTGCGTAGAGATAAGATCCGTCCGACCCATCAAAGGTGTGCAGCAGGGTCAGCGTGCCTTGCTTGTCCAGTTTATATACTGTTCCGAGGTTGGACGATCCGCCCTGGTAAGTATCACCGTACAAGTTGCCTTTCGCGTCCATAATCACGCCAGCGACAGGCTCCGCCCCATCAGATGATCCGCCCGCGAAGTTGTGAAGCACAGTCTCCTTGCCCTTCTGGCTCACCTTCCACACTATTCCAACGTGGTAGGGACCGCACGCATTCGCGGTACCATAGAGATTGCCTTGCTTATCCATGATCGGAATTCCGAAGACATCACAGCCGTCCGTACCCCCTGCGAAGGCATAGAGGACGGTTATTTTGCCGGTTTTACTGAGCTTATACACCACTCCTGAGTTCGCGCCGCCCCCCTCCTCGGTTACGCCATAGATGTTGCCCACCTTGTCGATAAGCACAGTTGTAAACATTGGATAAGCACCGTCCTTCTCCCCGCCCGCGAAGGTGTGCAGTACAGTGAACTGGCCGTTCTTACTCAATTTGAACAAAGTTCCGAACTTGCCGTTGCCGCCGCACTCCGAAGCAGTGCCGTAGAAATTACCCGCTGCATCACGCAGCAACCCTCCGGTGGGATAGCATCCGTCCGTGCCTCCCGTAAAACTGTACAACACCTTCTCCTTGCCACTTTTGCTTAGCCGGAACACGGTTCCCACACCCGAAGACCCGCCGCCCTCGGTGGTGCCATACAGGTTGCCAGATGGGTCAGCGGTCAGTCCCGCCACAGAGTTCGCCCCGTCGCTCCCTCCCTTGAAACTGTACAGCACGGTCTGCTTGTCGGCTGTGTTGAGCTTAAATACGGTGCCATAGCCGGAAGCACCGCCTTCATACGTAGTACTGTAGAGGTCACCCGCCTTGTCACGGAGCACAGGGGCGTAGGGATATCCGCCGTCCGCCCCCCCGGTGAAATTGTAGAGTGGGGTGAAAGTCTGCGACTGTGCCAGAGCTGCGAACACAAGCACGACGGTGAACGTCATGACATTCAGTCTGTTGATCATGATCGGTGTCCTCCTGTTTGATTTATGCGATTTCCGACACTCGCCTGAGGGGTGTGCGGCCCAGCATGCCGGTAGCTCTTCGGGAAGCGAGATAAAACGGTGCGTCGACAAACGCGTTAGAAAACACTTACGGCACCTGCTAATACGCTTCGACTGCGGCCGTGTCAAGCAAAAACTGAATGACGGACCTCACAGGTCTGGTGACAAGAAGCCGCACTGGAGGCTGGTTTTGGCCGTCGATCATTCCGAAACATGCCCTTCATCATCGCGGTCACTGCAGGAAGCTTTTGTTCTTTAAGCACAACGGCCCCACTTGTCGTGGGGCCTGCGAGAATCGGTCGGAGCATCCTGCGATTCACTTACGGGAGGTTCTGGCGTCCGCGGGATACTCGCGATGAACTCTGTGATGCTGGTGGCCGTTTGCTCGAGGCGGGGACTGATCGCGACTGACGCAAATGTAGTTTGCAGTGTCTCCGTTTGTCCCATTAATGGTTAAAGACGCTGTGGTCGCGACCACTTGTACGGCGCTCAAGGCCGTCGTATCCGTGGCCACGCAGATTGGCGCAGAAGTATAGGTCAAGGAAAAGGTGTACGTGCAACCTCCTCCGGCGAGGGTACACGACCCTGCCAAATCAGTATTGCTCCCTCCGGAACCGGTACTGATGTTCTGACCGGTAAGGGTCCGGTCGCATGCCAAGTCTCCAGCCGCATCGATTGAGCAGCCCCCAGCGTTTGGGTTGTTGAACCCGCTGGTCTGGAAAACCAGGTCCATATCATACGTCGTATCGTTTTCGAAATACGCGGTGGGAGAAGTTGGGTCGTTGACCGTGGAGTTCAATCCGTACACGGCCGTATTCGAGTCGGAAGTTCCCAGAACACCGATCTGCTGCGATGAATCGCCCCAAATGCCTGAGGATGGGTCCGGCGGCGGTCCGCCCAGCACAGAACTGGAACTGACACTTCGGCCATAGACGCCCGCTCCCACGGCACTGGCGGTGAAGCCGTACACGCCAACCGTGTCGTTGGTCGATCCGTATTCCACGCCGACCACTCCGGCGCAGCCATCGTTACCTCTGACTATTGGACAGTTCGAGTTATCGGTCCAGGAAGAGCCCAGGACCGCTTCGAGAGACGTCCGATTGTTATAAGGGACACTGCCTTGCACCGCGATTCCGGCTTGTCCGTTGGCGATCAGCCCGTACATAGAACCCTTATTCACCACAATTCCGGTTCCCAACTTGTAGGCTCCCACATTGATTCCGACGCCGCTATCCTCGACGACGTTAATTCCCGTGCCTTCGCCTCCGCCCTGCACACTGATTCCGAGGCCGTTCTGCTCGTTCACTAACACAACAGTGTCAGCCGAGGTGTTACCACCGTTCACCAATACCGCTCCACTCGAGTTGCCGCTAGAAACCGTGAGCGGACCCGTGCCGGTGGTGCCAGTAATGCCGACATTTTCGTGAACCAAGAGAAGTCCATTGAACTCTTGAAGTTGCGACATGTGCACCCTGTGTGGACCCGTCCACAGCGGAATATATCCAGGAGCTCCCCAGCCGAGGATGGGCAGATCAAGGTTAGGATTGCCCGACTTTGCGCCTCCCACCGTGGAATCCCGCGTCGAGGAGTTGGCCGCCATTGGCTGCGGAGAGGCAAGCTGGAAAGCAGAGGCCGGCTTTCCGCCCAGCGTCTCAGCGTCGATTGCCTTCAGCGCATACGGCACACTCACCATCAGCACACGCGGCTGCTCGGCCTGATCTTGCGGTTGCACACCCAACCACCGGGCGTCCCCGGTTGTGAACAGGTCGGTGGAAACGCCATCGCTTTTGTTGGAACCAAGCAGAACTGTGTAATGACCTTTGGAATCGGGCTGCACATTCTGGGTTTCCATCCACAATGGCGCTCCACCCTCCGAGTCTTTGTAGAGAGAGAAAGTGACGCCGACGGTACCGGCGAGGGGCTTACCTTTCGAATCACTGATGACTCCGCTGTACTTCACCAGCCGGGGAACGATGGACCTGGAGGCATCCGTTTGTGCGAATGCTGCCAGGGCCAAACAGATGACCAGCATGACCACTTGCAAACAGAAATTGGACCGCTTCATGACATCCTCCTAGATCTTTCGGGGCTGAATTTGAAGGTCAAGCGGTTCGTCGCAGTGCGACCACGTTGCACTTATCGCAACGGTGCATCGTTCTTGCCTTCACTTATCCAAAGCGATATTTGGGACATTTCGGGGCCAAGCGGGAGAGGGCGCAGAGAAGAAGCTTCGATCAGATTCTAAATAAACCCAACAACAAGATGAAGGCAGCCTGCAGATTCTACCGGCTCAGGGCGAACCTATTGGTGATGCGCCGACTCCGACGCCCAACAATCGCCCTCGCGATGCATCGGGGAATCTATACGGCACGACACACTGCGATGGTGAGTACGGCACCGGGACGGTTTACAAGCTAACACCCTCAGGCGGCACGTGGGCGTATACGTCGTTTTTATGTGTTTACCGGCGGCAGCGACGGCAACTTCTCGCTCAGTCATCCGGTTTTGGGCCAATGAGCGATAAGGCGATGTTAGGTTCAACCAGGTACCTCGGCAAAAGTAAGCAGGAAGCATCTCTGTAAGAACGGTTAGTTGCACCTTAATCCTGTTTCAAGTTCTTTGGCGATCAGGTATAGTGCTGCTGCCATAGTTTCTTGGGGCGTCGCTTCGAAATCTAATCCGCACAATAAGAATTGAGTACAACTGTGAACCTCATTTCACAGAAGAACAATCCAGCCACGATAGGAATCCTCGCCTTAGTGTATTTCGCCGCCGGCAAGTTAGGGCTTACCATGGCTTTTGTTCATCCCAGTGCGACCGCTGTTTGGCCTCCAGCGGGGATAGCCCTGGCCGCTCTGCTGATTCTTGGCTATGAGGTTTGGCCTGGGATTCTGCTCGGCGCATTTCTGGTGAACTTAGTTACCGCGGGCTCAGTTGCCACCTCACTCGCCATCGCCGCCGGGAACACTCTCGAAGCACTCCTGGGCGCCTGGCTGGTAACGAACCTTGCAGGCGGCCGGAATGCTTTCGATCGCGAACAAGATACCTTGAAGTTTGCCGTTTTGGCGGGAATGCTCAGCACCACGGTCGCGGCTACGTTCGGCGTTACCAGCCTTTGCCTCGGAGGGTTCGCCAAGTGGAACGGCTACGGGGTTGTCTGGTCGACTTGGTGGTTGGGAGATGCAGCAGGTGATGTGATCGTGGCGCCGCTTTTGATCCTCTGGAGTACGGCGCCACGGCTGCGGTGGAACCGATCGCAATTCTTTGAAGCCCTAGCTTTGCTAGCGTGCCTGGTCGTCGTGGGCCGGATTGTTTTTGCGGGATTCCTCCTTTCAGGAACTAGCAACTACCCGTTGGAGTACCTGTGCATTCCTGTTCTGCTCTGGGTTTCATATCGATTTGGCCAGCGCGAGGCGGCCACGGCAACGGTCATACTCTGCGCGATGGCAATTTGGGGCACTCTGCATAGCCTCGGCCCCTTCGTGAGGCAAACGGAGAACGAATCTCTTCTCCTGTTGCAGGCCTTCATGGCCGTCATGGCAGTGATGACTCTGAGCCTTGCGGCGGTGTTTGCGGAGCGTCAGCGCGCCGTGGAACAGGCCCGAAATCTTTCCGTGAGCGACCCGCTGACCGGGCTGGCCAATTACCGCAAATTAGTGGATGAGCTCGACGTAGAAATCAAGCGGTACGGCCGTACCAACAGATCATTCGCGATCCTGTTACTAGACCTGGATGGGCTGAAGACCATAAACGACACCCAAGGCCATCTGTCGGGCAACCGGGCGTTGTGCCGGCTGGCTCGTGTTCTCCGGACCCATTCTCGGGGTATCGATACAGCCGCGCGCCACGGTGGTGACGAGTTCGCTCTCGTCCTCCCGGAAGCAGAGCGGGACGCGGGCCTCCAAGTAGCGCAACGAATCTCACATGGACTCGTCGATGATGGAGAACAACCAGCCCTGTCTGTAAGCATCGGGATAGCAATTTGTCCGGAGGACGGAGACACAGTCGAAGCGCTGCTCGCAGCCGCAGATCATGACCTCTACGAAATGAAACGTCGCTTCCACTCTAAAGCGACATCCCAGACTCCACAGTCGTGAGTGCCGTTGCTTTGCCGGCAGTTTCGCACCTACGAGAGTACAACGAGACGAAACCGGTGCTCTACGGCGCGCCAGTTCGTGAATAACTGTTTAGAATCCGAAAGTCGCAGGTTCCGAGTCCTGTTAGGGCTTTGAACCGGATGGCGAGCATTCAGAGACGCTCGAGCTGTCGCACCTGTGAGCCAATCGGAGGGCACCAAATCAACTGGTGTAATCAGATTTTTCGCGAACACTGACTCCACACCCTGCATTGACTTGCCTACCCTTCCACCATAGCATGTGTGCACATGATCGGGCAGAACATCTCGCACTACCGGATCGTCGAGAAACTGGGCGGCGGCGGGATGGGTGTGGTGTACAAAGCCGAGGACGTAAAGCTGCACCGTTTTGTCGCCCTGAAGTTCTTGCCTGACCAGATTGCCAAGGATGCGCAAGCTCTAGCTCGCTTCCAACGCGAAGCGCAGGCTGCGTCCGCCCTGAACCATCCAAACATCTGCACCATTTACGAGATTGATGACGAGAGCGGACAAACCTTCATCGCCATGGAGTTTTTGGACGGAATGACGCTGAAGCATCGCATCGCCGGAAGGCCCATCGAGACCGATGTTCTACTCGGATTGGCAATTGAGATCGCCGACGCACTGGACGCTGCCCACTCCAAAGGGATAGTTCACCGCGACATCAAGCCGGCGAATATTTTTGTCACCGAGCGCGGGCGCGCCAAGATTCTGGACTTCGGGCTGGCCAAGGTCACTCTGAAGCTGGAGAGCGTGGCCATGAGCGCCCCAACTCTTGGGTCCGAAAATCATCTGACGAGTCCCGGCAGTGCACTCGGTACAGCCGCCTTTATGTCACCGGAGCAGGTGCGGGCCAGGGAACTGGATGCACGCACGGACTTGTTTTCCTTTGGCGTAGTGCTTTACGAGGCCGCTACAGGCATGCTGCCCTTTCGTGGAGAAAGCTCAGGAGTCATCTTCAAAGCCATTCTGGATGCGGAACCAACATCTGCCGTGAGGCTGAATCCCGATGTGCCCGCCGAACTGGAACGCATCATTAGCAAGGCATTGGAGAAAGACCGGGAGCTGCGCTATCAGAGTGCTGCGGAGATGCGAGCCGATCTGAAGCGGCTGAAACGGGAAACGGATTCGCGCCACCGGCCGGCGAGCTCCGGATCGGTTGCAGTCAGATCGGGGAGCGACTCTCAAGTCATCGCGCAACCGTCGTCCGCGACCGTGGCCGCCATGCCGATGCAGGCCGCACCCGCCTCCGGACAAATGACTAGCAGTTCGGCGATCGCCGCCGCAAAAAAACACAAATTGGCAGTGACCGCGGGGGCGATTGCCGCGCTGGTCGTTCTGGGCGCGGCTGTATTTGGCGTTTATTCCATCCTTCACCGCAGCGTAGCCGCACCTTTCCAGAACTTCACCATCACCCAGGTTACCAACTCCAGCCGGGCCGTCGTCGCCGCCATATCTCCCGATGCCAAATACGTGCTCACGGTGATGAACGACAAAGGGCTGAACAGCCTGTGGCTGCGCAACGTGGCAACGGGCAGCGACACCCAAGTGGTCCCTCCTTCGGCCAACATCCCCAGCGTTTCATTCTCGCCGGATGGAAACTACATTTACTTTCGCAAGGCCGAGAACGCCATCGCAAGCGATTTCAATATCTATCGCACCCCGGTACTGGGCGGGACGCCAAAGTCTGTGGTGCACGACGTGGATAGTGCTTTCACCTTTTCACCCGATGGCCAGCGAATGGCTTACCTTCGGGCCAACAATCCGGAACCCGGCAAGTATCGCTTGCTCAGTGCCAACCTGGACGGCGGTGATGAAAAAGCGCTGGTTATTGAGCCGATGGAGAGCGGGCTGGCACGATCGCTGACGTGGTCTCCTGACGGCAAGAGGATCGCCTATCCCACGTTCCAGCCGGGCGATGCGCTTGGCGGAATCAATCTGCTCGATGTGCAGACAGGAAAGATACAAACCCTTGCCTTTGCCGATAAAGCGATTCTTGAAATGAACTGGTCCTCCGCGAGCGATGGCCTCTTTGTCACCTACCAACAAAAAGGCCCCAATTTTAACCGCCGGCAGATTGGCTACGTCGGCCTGGCTGACGGGCAGCTGCGTCCCATTTCGCGCGATACCAACAGCTATGCGACGTTAAGCCTCTCAGCCGATGGCAAGTCTTTGGCCACGGTGCAACGAAAAGTGGTGAGCAACTTTTATGTTTTGCCCGGCGAGGGCAGTGCATCTGCTGACATCCCCCCCTTGGCTTCCGGCGGAGAGCGCATCCAATTTTTCACTTGGGCGGGCGACGGCAGCTTGCTCACATCCGACTCATCGCAACTTGTGCGAACGGATGCCAATGGAAACAACCCCACCCAACTGCTGAGCGACCCAGCGGCAAACATTCTCAGTTTGTGGCAGTGCGGTAACTACATCGTTTTTCCATGGGCGTTTCACGACAACAATACATTCAGCATCTGGCGTGTCAATGCGGACGGTTCCCATCCTGCGAAGCTGACGGACATCAAGTTCGATAGCTTTCCGGTGTGCGCCGCCAATCACAACTGGGTTTACTACTTCAATGACGCCAAACAGCTTTGGCGAGTTCCGCTGGATGGCTCTGGGAAAGCGGAGCCGGTTCCAGGCAGCAGGGTTGCCGGCGGATTTCTGACGGGGCGCGGAATGGGTATTTCGCCCGATGGAAAAACCGTGGTGTACGGGATCGAAATTGTAAATCCTGACGCCGCCACGGGCACGCACAAGATCGCCCTGTTGGATGTGGTAACTCTCAGTTCTCCGCGTTTTCTGGAAGCCAATCCGCAAGTTTCCAAGGGTGTGCAATTCACCGCGGATGGCAAGGCGGTCGCTTACCCTATCGCCGAGAATGGTGTGGACAACATCTGGGTTCAGCCCATCGACGGCGGCCCGGGACGCCAGATTACGCACTTCAATTCCGAGCAGATCCTGGCGTTTCACTGGTCGCCAGATGGCGAGAAGCTCGGCGTCCTGCGGGGCCATACCGACTCCGACGTCGTCCTTTTACAAGAATCCCGTCCGTAGATTGTTCCTTCGCGCCGTTTCATCAGTCGCCTACCCGAAAGAAAACCAAAGCCGAGTAAGCAATGCTGCAGTCGCTGCAAGAAGCTACCTCGGCGCTTAGTGTTTACCAATAATTGACGACACCAGGAGTGGCTGTTGAAAAACTCCGTCATCGGAATGCCTTTTTTGCGATGATCATCGCTGCCGCCGCACTAGTTGCTTGATGTTCTGGGCCGCGACTGAGGTTCATGCGGGAGCAGGCGGAAGCGACGAAGGTCGAACCGCCAGCATTGGCCCAGGCACAGCGGCAAAGATCGGTGCGGTTCCGCAGGCTGCGACCGCCATACGGCAGCGAGGTGGAAGCGGCGCAGGTCCATCACAGCGTGCGGCAGTATCTGAGGGAAGTAGAACCAACAGAACCCGGTGGAAGAACCGGTGCATGAGCGCCGACCCGGATTCCACCTACGCCACCAAGGGCGGGACGCCGGCTCGGCTGGGATACTACGACAACTATCTAGTCGACAACCACAGTTGCGTAATCGTGGGAGTGCAAGCAACCGCGGCACGGATGAGTCAGGAAACGGTGGCGCGCAAGACATGCTCACCCGTTTCACGCGATTGCAAGGACGAGAACCGGAGGTCCCGAGCGGTTCAGTATCAACCCGACAGCAACCGCTATCGAACAGCTGCGATTCCTGAAACCGTCCATGGCGGTTTTTCGTGTTTACAACAGTTATCATTAGCCGTGGGGATTGCGGCGTAAGGTGCTGAACAAATAGAACCAGTAAGCAAAGGGTATGTCTAATGTGAGCACGTATAGATCACACGCATCAGCAGTCCACGCCGACACCGATACTCCATCAGGAGTTCGTCTACCGAGAGGACCAATGGCAGAGACGTTCGAAGCATACCGAAACCGAGTCCTGAGCTATCTTGGCGATGAGGATCCTATCGCTGTCCAACAAGCCACCCCATTCCAGCTTGAGCGTCGACTGCGCAATCTCGCGCCCGAGGAGTTGGTTCGGCGTCCTGCACCTGAAAAGTGGTCAATCGCTGAGATCGTAGCGCACCTGGCGGACGCGGAGCTGGCGATGGGGTGGCGATTGCGAAACATGCTGACGAATCCGGGCGTGGCCTTGACCTGGTGGGATGAGGCCGCATGGGCAGAGCGCTTGGGTTACGCGCAGCAAGAGGCGAGCCTTTCGGCGGGGGCCTTTCGGGCGCTGCGGGAGAGCAACCTGCGACTGTTGGGGTCGGTCCCGCGTGCACGGTGGGTCGAGTGCTACGGTGTCCACGACGTACGCGGACGGCAAACGGTCGAGGAGTTCATCCGCCTGGAAGCGGCACACGACTTGAATCATCTTCGACAGATCGACCGCATCTTGAGTGGTGCATGACAGCCAGAACCCCAGCCAGAGACTCTGTTCTGATCCGTCTGGAGTACTGAAGTCTGACGAAGGCGGATTCCAAGACCGGATGTGTGACGGAGGCGCCACACTCGCCGTTCGTCGACGCCAGCAGCAACAGTTGGCAGTCGATTACTTCTTATTCCCGGTGAAGACTGCTCCTATGCAAAACTGGGGCCCGCGAAGGTTGCGGACGCCCCACTAAATTATCTCTCTTGCGTAGCGTAGATTGCCGCCTCCTCGGCACTTATCTCGTGCCGATGACGCCGGCAGAGAATGCATCGCCTCCAGGTTCGCCGCGCTGTTGATGTACCTGATAGGTGTTCGCCCAGAACAAGCCAAAATCCGGCGCGTTCCAGAATGAATTCTGCCACGGCTCCGGCGGTCCCCAAGCGTTCAGACCGTACATGGTCTCCATGTCAGACTCCAGGAATCCGGTGAATCCCTCCGCGGTGCACTGTGAATTGTTCAGGTCCGTGCACTGCGGTGTAACGTTCTCCCAGTAAGCGCCCGGTTGCAGCATGACAGGCGTGCTCCACGTCACCTCGATCGTGTACTCCGGAACTCCATTCAAGCTGCGTCCCGTTGCCGTCATGTTGGCGTTGGCCGTGCCATTGGCCACGAGGGTGCCACCATTTCCACCACCAATGGGAATGCCCGTGCGGATCTCCCAGGGTGTCGCCGCTGGGTCCAGAGCGGTCGGATAAGCGATCGTATTAATAAAGAGACCGGTCACGCGCCAGGTCTGACCCGCGGGAACCGTGAAGGGTGAGTAAATTTGAGAGATAATTTCAGAGCCGCCGGGATAAATATTCTCGTTCGCGAAGGTATCGGCGGCTGGGCTATTGACATCAAAATCGCCGCCGTAGAACAGGCAAGGCTTGCAGTAGGAAGGCGCCGCTTGCAACCGGCCCACCGAAAACACCACGCCTGTATCATTCGATCCGCCCTCGGTCGCGGTGCCGATAACCACGTTTCGATCCAGTAGCAGGTTGGATTGGGGGAGAGCTCCATCGTTGCCACCAGTGAAACTGTAAAGAACCGTTTGCGTCCAGGCTCCGGCGGAGGGAGTCAACTGGAACACCGTGCCGTAGCCTAATGTTCCACCGTTAAATGCTGTTCCAAAGAGATTTCCGTTCCGGTCGATGACAACCCCGGCCGCGGGAAATCCTCCATCCTTCCCACCGGTGAAGTTGTAGAGTATCGATTCCGTCCAAGAACCATTGGAAGGAGTCAGTTCGAAAATCGTACCGCTCGAATACTTACCGCCCGACTGGGTCATGCCATAGAGATTACCGGCCTTGTCGAAGATCACACCAGCGTTCGGATTACTGCCGTCTTGATTACCGGTGAAGAAGTGCAACGTCGTTTCAGTCCACGTGCCACCCGAGCGCGAAAGTTCAAAAACAGAACCAGCGCTGTTGGGGCCTCCAGACTCAGTGGTTCCATAGATGATGCCGGCTCTATCGAGCACCAGTTGGCTGTAGGGATACTCGCCGTCGTTGTTGCCACCCATGAAACTGTAAAGCACTTGCTCCTGCCACTTGCCGTTCACCTGCTGCAGGCCGAACACCGTTCCATTGCCGTGAGTGCCGCCTTCGGGGGTCGTACCAATCAAGGCGTTTTCCACGAGCGTGAGAGCCGCTTGCGGAGCGCCGCCGTCATTGCCCCCAGTGAAAGCCCAGAGCAGAGATTCCTTCCAGGAACCATTCACAAGTTGGAGTTCGAACACCGTACCGGCATTGTTGGGACCTCCCAGACGCGTGGTGCCATAGATGTTTCCGCTGGTGTCAAGGATCACAGCTGCCGCTGGTGAAGCGCCGTCGTTGCCGCCCGCAAAGCTGTAAAGAATCGTTTCATTCCAAGCTTCATTGGATTTGCTCAGTTCAAAAACAATTCCCTCACCATTGGCGCCACCGTAGCGCGTGGTGCCGTAGAGATTACCGGAACGGTCGGCAACCATCCCAGCGACAGGATAGCTCCCGTCGCCGTTTCCATTGAAGCTATGCAGAACGGACGCGTTGCTGGCAAAGACGCTACCCGAAAGTAAGACAACGGCTATTGCGATGAGAACCAAACGCGAAGATCGCATACTTCCTCCTGAGAGTTCAGCGCAGCGTGAGAAGTGGTTCGTAGACGAGGTTTCCGTGGAGGCCACCGCAAATCGAGCATATTTTAGCAACGGAATCCAGCAGAGTTCAAGGAGTTCCAAGGTGCGGGAATTTCATATCAGAAGCGGGCGCGTCGGAGAAGCGTGCTGGGGCTGGTGGAAATGTCCATTTTGCACTAGCCGACTGGCTCAGACGCCCGCCGAATTGTGCAAACTCTTGCATCTTGACAGGCGGCATCCATGAGAAGAGTCTTGGGGTCGCGTGCATTTAACGAAGGAAATCAAGGAGGTTGTCCACTTGAGAAATATCGAACATGGTGCCCATAGGAAAGCTAAGTCGAGGTGGGCGGGTGCTGCTTTGATGTTGGCCTGCGCTCTTGGGCTGGCAGCGTCGACTAGCATGCCACTGCATGCTCAAACCTTGACCGTGCTTTACAACTTCGGAGGAGCGGCCGATGGCGGAGATCCTTACGCCAGCCTGATCCGGGATTCCGCCGGCAATCTCTATAGCACGGGAGGTTACGGTGGAACCTTCTTTGCCGGTGTGGTTTACAAGGTGGACCAAAAAGGAAATGAGACTGTTCTCTATAATTTCACCGGCGGCGCCGACGGTGCTTATCCAGAATCACCCCTGGTGCTCGACAGAGCGGGGAACTTGTACGGCACAACTACTCAAGGTGGATCGGCCAACGCTGGTGTTGTTTTCAAAGTGGATCCGGGCGGCAATGAGACCGTGTTGCACAACTTCACCGGCGGGGCAGACGGCATCATCCCTGCGGGTGGGTTAACCCTGGATAGAGCGGGAAACCTTTATGGCACAACCGGACAGGGCGGGACTTACAACGACGGAGTCGTTTACAAGATTGATAAGACTGGCACCGAGACCATTTTGCACACTTTTACGGGAGCGGCAGACGACGGGAAGTATCCCACCTACACGACGGTCCGCATTGGTCCGGATGGAAACCTATACGGCGTAACGCAGGAAGGCGGAAGCGCCGATCAGGGGATTCTTTACCGATTAGGCAAGGGTGGCCTGACCATCCTGCACAGTTTCATGGGCGGCACCACGGACGGATGCAACGCCGTCGGAGTTCCGTCCGTGGACAAGAACGGAAACATCTACGGCGTGACTTCATCCTGCGGGACGGGACAGTATGGGACGGTATGGAAGGTGAGTAAAACCGGCGCAGAAACTGTGCTACACAATTTTGCCGGCGGAGCATCGGATGGACAGTATCCTCTGTCTGGAGTAGTTCTGGACTCAAATGGAAATCTTTACGGGAGTACAGAGACGGGCGGCATGTCCGATCTGGGTACAGCTTACAGGCTAACTCAACAGGGTGGCTTCACTCTTTTGCGCAGCTTCTCCGGACCGGACGGGAAGTATGTGTATAGCAGTTTTCTTCTGTCTAACGGCGCTCTTTACGGCACAGCCCTGAATGGCGGCACGATCGGGTATGGCACAGTTTGGAAAATTACGAAATAGAGAATAAAGCAGGAAGAGTTCGCTGGTGGCAGCAAGTTGACGACGCACCTATCAATGCTTGCCCCTCCTACTGAACGGCATTGTCGGTCTACGAACAACACTCTGGCAGCAATCTGGCTCGCCCTGTGGTAAAGACTGCACTTCCTGCTGTCCAAACTCGCGTTAGCAATGGGTTTTCCAAGCCGGGTCGGGTAGTTGCCGCCCCAATGTGCGCAGTTCTGCGCACCCGTGCAATTAGCTCCCTGCCGCGTCCTGCCGTTTCTGATTCTTGAAGGCCGCTCCCTGCGGGTCCAAGCGCATTTAGCCGAGTACGGCAGCTGCTTTCTGAGCAATCAGGCCGAAGCCCTTGGCGTGTGCGTTCCTCTGCAAAGAAGTTAACTGAGCCCGTGCCGCAGCAATACGCCCTGCCTTTTTCTCCAGCTGCGCGAGAACCAACTGCGTTTCAAGTTCGACACCGACGAAGCCATGCGCGCGCGACTCTTTGAGGACTTGGTCCAACTTAGGCCGAGCTAATACGGGATGATCCGATGCAAGGATCACGCGTGCTGAAGCGAGAGCGAATTGAAGACGGCTGAGCCGGCTCTGGCTCTTAGCCGCCAAAGCCTCGCTGTTCTGGCTCTCTTCTTTTGCCTGTTCGCCCTTGCCCTGTGCCAACAACGCCTGAATCAAAACCCTGCTAGCAGCCAGTTCATCGTCGGCCTGCTGTTCCTGATGAAACTGTTTCTTGCAGGTGCGAGCCACATTCTCTGCCTCTGCGGCTTTCCCCTCCTCGATCGAGAGCGCCGCCAGAGCAACTTGGCTCTCCGCGGCCATTTGCTTCTCGCCCGCCTGTGTCCGCACCGATAGGGATTCCTCGTAGGACTTGCGCGCAGATGCAAGTTCGCCACGATCGACAAACACATCCCCTAAGCCCGAAAGCACATATCCGATCGCGTCTTTGTCATCGAGTTCCTCAGCTGTTGCCTTGGCTTGCTGGTAAGTAGTGGCGGCAACGTCGAGTTCCCCGCGCTCCCGGGACAGATCTCCGAGATTGTTAAGGGTCAACGCCACACCCTCTCTATCCTCTACTGCCTGGTAGGCGGAGATAGATGCCGTGAGAAGCTTTTTCGCTTGAACCAAGTCTCCCTCGGCGAGACGCGCGGCAGCGAGGTTGCTTGAGGCAGAGGCAAATCCGTCCTCGTCCCCCGTCTCACGAAATTCCCGGATGGCCTGGCGGAACATCTCACTGGAGACAGTAATATCTCCCATGGTGTAGTGAATTGCGGCCAAGTCGGTCCGCATCAGGGCTTGCCCTTCGCGGTCGCCGGCCGCTATTCCGCTCTGCAGTGCACTTTCACAGACGCCCAATGCCTCGGCAGTAACTCCCATTGCGACGCTCTCCTGGCAGAGGATTCCATACGTCCGGGATACGATCACATGGGACCCCTGGGCGCTGGCTTTTTCGATGGCGTGTTTTGCAGCGGCCTGCGATTTCCGGAAGTCGGTGTTGATCCAGGCCTGCGCCTCGACCATGTCGATGCGTGCGTCGTTCCCTGTAGGGGCAGGCAAATAGCGAAGAACCTCGAGAGTCCGGACGGAGTCGGCTTGTTTGACATGCATCTGTGCGGAAGCCAGAAGCAAGCCGTAGTCCAGACTGTCTGGAAAAAGATTGAACAGCGACCGGTAAGCTCGCACGCTCGCTGGCCAATCCAGGATCGCCTGGCGGTACTCGCCTTCCACCAGCAGTTTCTCTTCCTGCGAGAGATGGTTCGAGAGGGCCACGGCCTGCTCTGCCTCCGCACGCGCTTTCTTTTGGTAACTCAGATGCCACCATGCCTGCGACAGCGCGGAGTGGGCGAGTGGATAGGCTGGGTCTGCTGCGACGGCTCTGACCAACATATCGCGCGCCGCGAGAAAATCGTATGCCCATAATTTGGCGCGGCCTTCGGCATAGAAACGTGCGGCTTTTTCATTGGAAGGCAGAGCCGCCCGGGATTGGGTTACTGCCTCGGCAGAAATCGAATTCACACCCAGACTCTGGCGGAGCGCCACTCCTGCTTGACCCGCCAACTCGAAAAGGCCATCTTCACTTCCGGTAAGAGCCTCCTCGGAGATCGTTTCGCCTGCCGCAGTATCCTGCGCACGAATGTCGAGGCGAATCCGGCGCGGGCCATCGCCTGGCAGGACCGTGTAAGACCCGAGCACCACCACATCCGCGCCTGGGTTCGCGTGGAGGCGACGCAACGTGGGCACGGCAAGGGTGTCCTCATCGGCCAAAGGTAGCTCAGCCTTGGCGCGGGCAACATCTTCGCCAGAAACCAGGCGTAAGGTGCCTCCGGCAGCCAGCTCAGTGCTCAACATCTCCGAAAATGCCGCCGAAAGCCACTTGTCCTCCGCTCGTCCTGGGAGGTTACGAAAACCGAGCACCGCTACCGATCGGCGAACGTGCACCGGATGAGCGGTAGTACCAGCTTCGGCAGTTGCCGACGAACCTGGCGGAACCGGGCGGAACTCATACACGGCAACGCCCACTATCAACACCACCAGCGCCGCGATGAACCAATAACGGCCAGTAGGACGCGGTTTTGTCGCGGCCATCATCGGCGGGTGTTCTGCTGGAAGCGTCGAGTTGACCTGATTTACAGCATCGTGAACCGTGACCGGAGCAAGAAATCGATAGCCGCGGCGAGGGACGGTCTCAACATAACGCGGCGCTTCCGCATCATCGTTTAGCGAGTCTCGAACTTTCCGAATCGCCACACCGAGACTATTGTCGAACTCAACAAACGTATTCTCCGGCCAGAGACGTTGGCGCAACTCATCCCGAGTGACTACCTCGCCGGAGTGCTCCACCAGCATGACCAACAGTCGAAACGGCAAGTCCTGCAGTTTGACGCGAGTCGTTCCCCGTAGCAGGACGCCTTCCGCCAAATCCAGTTGAAAGGGGCCAAAGTGATACAGAGAAGATTTTTGTGTGGAACTAATCATGACTCAGCACACCCATGGACTGCGGCAAATCTTACCACGGAAAAGTTACCCGGAAACGCTGTTAATGGACGACCCTAACTATAGCTTTATAAATGAGTTAGTTGTTAATCAACGCTTAAAGAGTTGTTTCGTTGACGGTTCGCCAAGTTTCGTCCACATTCCCCATGACGCACGGTGGACTGGGAGGAAACATGACTCGACGCTTGTTGGCAACGGTTTGGATTTCATCGATTGCTTCACTCTTGTTATTCGCGGCGCAGGCCCAACAATCGCCGGTGTCATCCACTTCGGCGACTCTACCCCACCTTTTACGTTTCAACGGGACTGCGAAAGACCCAAGCGGTCATCCGTTGACCGGCTCCGTCGGCATCACTTTCTCTCTTTATTCCGAGCAAGCTGATGGTTCGCCGCTCTGGCTCGAAACGCAGAATGTGCAGCTCGACCACGGTGGACACTACAGCGTTCTGCTGGGCTCCACTGCGTCCGAGGGGCTACCGGTCGAATTGTTTGCCTCCGAGCAGGCGCACTGGGTGGGTGTCGAGATCTCGGGACAGCCGGAAGGTCCTCGCGTGTTGTTGGTGAGCGCGCCCTATGCATTGAAGGCTGGAGATGCGGAAACCGTGGGGGGATTACCGCCTTCAGCCTTCATGCTGGCCGCGGCTGCAACTTCAAAAAGTGGAAAAACAGACGAGGTAGGTCCCGTCGTTAGTGCTGCCGCCGTCATTAGCGGTTCCGGCACACCCGGCTTTCTCCCGCAGTGGATGGGCACCACGATCCTCGGAAGTTCTGCCCTATTTCAAGCGGGTTCAGGAAGCACCAGCATGATCGGCATCAACAGCGCTACCCCGTCCGCCACACTCGATGTCAACGGTAGTCTCATCTCGCGGGGCGCTCTTCAGTTACCCAGCACGGGGACAGCGAATGCTTCGCAGGGATTCAGCTCACAACCACTTTCCCTACAGGGGTCATCATTCAACAGCGCATCAGGGAAGGCGATCGGACCGCTATTCCAATGGCAAACCGAGCCTGTCGGCAATAATTCGTCGAATCCGAGTGGCACCTTGAATCTTCTCTATGGCTCAGGCTCGGGATCGCCCGGAGAAACCGGCTTGAACATCGCTTCCAACGGACAGATCACTTTCGCCAGCGGCCAGTCCTTCCCGGGTACGGGCACGATCACTGGCGTGACCGCCGGTGTTGATCTGATCGGCGGCGGCACCAACGGCAACGTGACTCTGAACGTTGATACGAGCAAAGTCGTGACCGGCATCACGGCAGGCACTGATCTGACCGGCGGTGGTACCGGAGGGGTTCAAACCCTGAACCTTGATACCAGCAAAGTGCCGGAGTTGGGAGCCAATAATATTTTTACCGGGACCGAGCAATTCTCTGCCATCGGAGCCGGCACAGTTGCGAATACGAACGGCTACACGCCCTTAGCTTTGGGGAGTAACAACGGCTTCGGGACCTGGATGACGATCGCCAACACCAGCACTGGCGGCCACACCTGGAACATTCTTTCTGCGGGGGCCGGAAATGCAGAAGGCGCGGGAAATCTCGGGATCACGGATTTCACCGGCAAGAGCACAATCTATCTGGAAGGCAACATCAACACGGCGAGTCTGACGGCAAGCGGGATTGTAAGCGGAAATACAGTCAACGCCCAGAGTGTGAACGGTGGGGTAGTGAATGCCACCACCAGTTTCAACTTGGGAGGCAGCACATTTGCTTTTGGCTCCACTTCGAATGAGAACGCGTTTCTGGGGTTTTCCGGAAATCAATCTGCCACCGGAATTCAAAACACGTCTCTCGGAGTGGCCGCCTTGATCAACGACACCACCGGCGAACTCAATACAGCGATCGGCAGTGATGTCCTAATTTTTAACACTACGGGTAACGCGAATACAGCGAGCGGCGTTTATGCGCTAGAAAGCAACACCACGGGTTCGGACAATACGGCCAGCGGATACGGAGCCCTCGCTGGCAACACCACCGGCAGCAATAATACTGCCATCGGCTTTGACGCGGGATTTCCAGACGCCGGGGTCACCACCGGCTCGAACGGCACCTTCCTCGGTTACTTCGCGGCTCCTGGAGGACCCAACGGAAACTCGCTAATCAACGCCACCGCCATAGGCTCAAATGCTCAGGTAACCGAAAGCAATGCACTGGTGCTGGGCAGCATTAAAGGCACGAACGGGGCGGGCGCCAGCACTCTGGTCGGTATCGGAACCACCGCCCCCACCCAGAGCTTGGAAGTCGATTTGGGCAATTCCCTGGTGCGCGGCGCTAACAACTACCTGAAAACTGGTGATACCGCCAGCCTATTTGTCGGCGATACCAACACCTTCGTTCAAGCGACGTTCGGCACCGGCATCACACTCGGGGTATACCAAGTGCCTGCCGCGGTACGGATCAACCAGTCCTCCGGGTTTGTTGGGATCGGAACTGTTTCCCCTGACAGTCTTTTGTCTGTGAACGGCAGTGCGGACAAGCCAGGCGGTGGCTCCTGGGGAACTTTCTCGGACGGGCGTCTCAAGACGCTCCGCGGTACTTTCGACGCCGGACTCAGCCAACTTCTTAAACTTCATCCGATTCGTTACCGCTACAAGGATGACAATGCGATGGGCATCCGTGACCGCGATGAACACGTTGGATTTGTCGCTCAGGACGTTCAGCGCGTGATCCCCGAAGCAGTGACTGAAAACGACAAGGGCTACTTACTCGTAAACAACGACCCAATCCTGTGGACGATGCTGAATGCGATCAAAGAGCAGCAGCGCGAAATCGTTGGGCTGCGTGCCCAGTTGCAGATGCCCGCTGCGTCAACGAAATCAGCGGCGACCGGAGCCACCGACCGCGGTAACGATCGGGAGCTTCGTACTGTACGTCAACAGTTGAATCAACTGCGCAACAAGAATGGGCGTCTGGAAGCACGGCTGGCCCGGCTGGAGCGCACGCTGGACCTCCTCGGTTCGACCAGCACTCTGGCTCTAGCCGGTACAACGGCAAAGGAACAGTGAGGAGTCCACAAACTAGCGTAATCAGCTTCCGCTTTCACCAATGCGAACAATGTGGAGAAATGAACAATGAACAGCCTAGTTCTAAGGTGCAGAAAAAACATCGCGATAGTCATTCTCGGAGCTGGTTTCCTGTTTCCTGCCCTGACCTTTTCGGTTAGTTGGGCGCAGTCTGATTCCCCTGGAAAAGTCCGGACCTATTTCGTCGCCGCTGACGAAGTTGACTGGGACTATGCCCCCGACGGCATCAACAAAATGATGGGCATGAAATTCGATGGCTACGCGGCGACCTTCATGCAGCGGGGCGCGCACAGCATCGGCAAAGTTTACCGGAAGGCGATTTACCGCGAGTATACGGACGCTACTTTCACGAAGCTCAAGCCCCGCGGCCCCGCAGAGCAGTATCTCGGAATTCTTGGGCCGGTCTTGCACGCCGAGGTTGGCGACACTCTACGCGTCATGTTTAAAAACAACGCCACCAGACCCTACAGCATGCACCCACATGGCGTTTTTTATAACAAGGATTCGGAAGGATCAGTCTACGACGACGGCTCTTCCGCCGCAGCCAAAGCCAATAGCGTCGTTCCTCCCGGCGAGACCCATACCTACAATTGGGAAGTGCCCGAGCGCTCCGGCCCTGGACCTGCAGATGGAAGCTCAGTGGTTTGGCTTTATCACTCTCATGTCAACGAACAGCGAGACGTGAACAGCGGGTTGATTGGCGCCATCATCGTTACGGCACGGGGCATGGCCCGGCCTGACGGCAGCCCCAGGGATGTTGACCGCGAATTCATCTGCCTCTTCATGCTCTTCGACGAAAACGTGAGTTGGTATCTCGATCACAACATCCAAACTTACACCAGCGACCCCAAGGGCGTGAACAAGATCGACGGCAAACCGGTCGACGCTGACGGACTCTTCTCATTGATAGGGACGGGATTCGTGGCCGAAAGTTTCCGCTCGTCCATTAACGGCTACATGTACGCCAATGGCCCGATGATGACGATGAAAAAAGGCGAACACGTGCGCTGGTACCTGACCACCCTCGGGGGACTTGTCAATGCGCACGATCCCCACTGGCACGGCAATGTCGTCATAGCGAAGGGACACCGCACTGATGTGCTGAGTTTGACGCAAGCCGAGATGCTTACTGCCGACATGGTTCCGGACGATCCGGGTGTTTGGATGTTCCATTGCCATGTAGATGACCACATGACGACCGGCATGATGACACTCTATAAGGTCGAAAAGGTCGAACCGTAGCCACCACAGGGGATGCCGCGGAGACAGTTGGCGTATCCGTCATTACACTTTGACTGGGTTCGGCAGCGATCTCAAGGATTGCTCGCAAGTGCAAAATTATAAAAGTAATGGCGGAGAGAGTGGGATTCGAAATCAGCTAATAACGTAGTTTCAATAACATAGAGAACGCGGCGGGCACCGCAAATGCGACGGAAGACAGTAGTAAGCAGTCCTAACGGATCACAAACGGATCACGGCTCAGTGATCACCTGAAAAAGCACCAAAGGGGCGACGACGTTATATCGTGAGAAGTCAACGCAGGCCCAATCTGTACGGCCTCCGTCGGAGTCAGAGTTCCAACTTCCGAGCAGCCGACGGCTCTGTAGTTGGTAGCGATAAGCCCCGTTTATCGTTCCTAATTTCCCAGAGGCCCGTCACAAAAACTGCCTAGCGATGTCGACGAGATGGCGAGATGGGGATTTATCACCATTTGCTGTTCCAATAGCCCGTGCTCCAAAATTTGACACTGTGGAAAGAGCACCCGAACGAGCCCACTCAAGGTTCATACACGTCAACCCCATTGTGAGGATGACAAGCCTTTCGATGAGAGGGATCCGACAAACACCCTCGCCGTGCGTCCACCGCATAGCGGGCACGCCTGCCGGTCGTGTCAGTTGATTGCGCAGAGATGGAGAGCGGAGCAAAGGCCAGTCGACGATGATGACCAAAGCCGTCAGTTTGATACTCACGACCCTCTTCGGCTGGGCTTCGACCACTCTCCCCCTCCTCCCTTGCGTACGCCAGAGGCGGGGTAGGCTTCACGTCCGATCTCTACGGTCGAACGAACGCGAAAACTTCGCCGGAATTCGGGCTGACTCCCCAAACGCCAGCGCCAGAACCCACGGCGATCTGCGTAAGAAAACCTGGAACGTTAACAAAGTTGCCGCTAGCAGGGTCCAAGCGAAAGATCGATTGAGACGAGTTAATTCCCCAGACTCCATCGCCGCCGGCGGCGATTTGAGCGAGGGACCCTGGAATAATGCCCTCCCCGTAAGCTCCCCCGAAAGCACCCACCCAGGCAATGGCGCCATTTGTCCCGATAGCCCAAACGCCGTAGACATCAGCTGCGAGGAATCTGGGGCCGCTGAATGTCGTGTCCTGGAATGTCTGGTTGCTGAAATTGAAAGCGAAGAGTTCTGAAGAGCTGTTGATCCCCCAGACTCCGCCTCCGCAAGTGGCGATTACGGTGAGAAACCCGGGAATGCTGTCGAACTTTTTTGTGCAGTAGTTGTATCGGAAAATGTTTTCGTTCACATTGATTCCCCATACCTCATAGGGATGACAACTGTCGATGTCGCCCTCACCCACGGCGATTTGGGACAGGGAGCCCGGGAGCTGAGTGAACGATTTCTTGCCGTAGTTGAAGTGGAACACATTGCCGGATGAGTCCAGCCCCCAGATTTCGTCGTTCTGGAGAAGCGTGCCTCCGCCGACGGCGATCCGGTTGAGCGTCCCCGGTACAGAGACAAACTTGCCCCCTGCAAGCCTAAAGAGCTGACTAGAGGTGTTGATGCCCCAGACTTCACTGCGGCCAGCGGCGACCTCGACCATGCTTCCGGTGAAGCCGGTCACCTGTTTAAAATGTTGTGCCGACGCAGGAACGATGAGCGCGGCCAGGCAGAGTAACGGCATTGTTTTTTTCATAAATGTTTCCCCCGAGAGAGTTGTCATGCAAGTCAGGATTTCGGGAAATCTCTACGGTCGAACGAACGTGAAAACGTCGCCGGAATTCGGGGCGACTCCCCAAACGCCAGCTCCTGAGCCCACGGCGATCTGCGTAAAAAAGCCCGGGGCGTCGACGAAGGAGCCGACCGCAGGGTCAAAACGCTGGATCCTCTGATTCGGGTCAATTCCCCAGACTCCATCGTCTCCGGCGGCAAGTTGAATGATGGTTCCGTTAATGTGGCTGGCACTGTAACCGCTGTTGAAAGCGCCCGCTGCGAAAATGTTCCCGTTCGGGCCGAGAGCCCAACAGTCGTTGTTATCAGCGGCGAGGGACAAATATCCGTTGAGCGTCGTGTACTGGAACTGCCCGGTGCTGAAATTGAATGCGTAGAGTTGTTGAGCGACATTGACGCCCCAGACTGCCCCTCCGGCGATGGCGACTTGGACGAAAGAGCCGGGAGCCTGGTCGAACTTACCCGTGCAGTAGTTGTAACGGAAGACCTGGTCGCTAAAGTCGATTCCCCACACTTCGTAGGGGTGACAACTGTCGATATCGCCCTCACCCACGGCGATTTGCTGTAGGGAGCCAGCGACGTGAGTGAACGACTTTGTGCCGTAGTTGAAGTGGAAAACGTTGCCGGACTCGTCCACCCCCCAGATCTCGTCTTTCTGCAGGAGCGTGCCTCCGCCGACGTAGATCCGGCTGAGCGATCCCGGCACAGAGGCGAACTTACTCCCTAAAAGCCTGAAGACCTGTCCAGAAGTGTTGATGCCCCAGACTTCACTATGTCCGGCAGCGACCATTTGCATGACTCCGGTGAAGCCGGTGACCTGTTTGAAATGTTGAGCAGTGGCAGGGATGATGAGCGCGGCCAGGCAAAGTAAAAGCATCGTTATTTTCATTGACGTTTCCTCTTTGAATCTGAAATTTGGCACGCGAGTCAGGATTTACGGTCGAACGAACGTGAAAACTTCTCCGGAATTCGGAGCCACTCCCCAAACGCCAGCGCCAGAACCCACGGCGATCTGCGTAAGAAAGCCCGAGACGCTGACAAAGGAGCCGGTAGCGGGGTCAAAGCGATAGATCTTCTGATTCGGGTCAATTCCCCAGATTCCATCGTCTCCGGCGGCAAGTTGAGCGATGGTTCCTGTAATGTTGCTGTACCCGTAACCGCCGTTGATAGCGCCCACTGAGAAAGTGACTCCGCTTCCATTGAGAGCCCAAACGTCGTTGTTATCAGCCGCGAGGGATACAAGTCCGTTGACCCCGGCGTACTGGAACTGTCCAGTGCTGAAATTGAATGCGTAGAGTTGTTGAGCGCCGCTGAGCCCCCAGACCCCGCCTCCTGCAGTGGCGACTTGGACGAGAGAGCCGAAAGCCTGTTCGAACTTATTGGTGCAGTAGTTGTATCGGAAAATGGCGTCTCCCAAGTTGACTCCCCAAACCTCGTAGGGGTGGCAACTGTCGATATCGCCCTCGCCCACGGCGATTTGCTGTAGGGAGCCTGGGATGTGAGTGAACGACTTTTTGCCGTAGTTGAACTGGAAAACGTTGCCGGATTCGTCCACCCCCCAGATCTCGTCTTTCTGGCTAAGCGTGCCTCCGCCGACGACAATCCGGCTGAGCGTCCCCGGTACAGAGGCGAACTTAGTCCCTGTAAACCTGAAGACCTGACCAGTATTATTGACACCCCACACTTCACTACGTCCGGCAGCGACCTGGAGCATGCTTCCGGTGAAGCCGGTGACCTGTTTGAAATGTTGAGCCGAGGCAGGGATGACGAGCGCGGCCAAGCAAAGTAACAGCATCATTCTCTTCATTGACGTTCCCCCCATAAAAGTCGTCATGCGAGTCAGGATTTCAGGAGCAGCAGTGAAACTGTTTCGGTCTCTTTATTTCCCCCAACCAGACACGGGTGCCATCCTGCCGCAAGGGGCGCTTTTCGCTCAATAGAGGACACATTTCGGACGCCTTAATTTTTCCTGTACCGCTAAACCAAAGAAAGACAAGGGAATGTTGGAGAACCAGAAAAACGGGATAAAATGAGGCTCCCCTCCCCTGAGGGCCAGTCGTGGGACCAGAGCCGGTCAAAATCCCGAAAACCATCAAGATTGGCGAGGACTTCGAGCTCGACGCAGAGTCCTATACGCTAAGCCGAGCCGGTCGTGTGCTCAAGCTGGAGCGCATCCCGATGGATATTCTGCTGCTCCTGGTGCGGCAATGGGGACAGCTTGTCGATCGCGACCAGATTGCAGAGAAGGTCTGGGGAAAAGGCGTTTTCCTCGATACGGACAACAGCATCAACATCGCCATCAGCAAGATCCGCCAAACGCTGAAGGACGACCCCGAGGAACCGCGTTTCATCCAGACCATTCCGGGCCGGGGATACCGTTTCATTGCACCGGTGGAAACGGGCGCTGCAATCGAAAGAGAGGAAGCAGTTGCGGCGCCTGCCCAGCAGGTCGCCGAGAATCGGCAGCCCGCCCTTGCGGAACCAACCGCCGACAAGTCATTCAACCGACGCTGGCTGCTGGCGATTGCCTTGGCCGCTGTTCTGATTGCGGTGGCCGGCATCGGGATGCAATGGAGGCGGTCGTCGGCTCGATCGTCGGTTCGATCGAACGCGGCTTCTGGAAGGGCGGTGTTGGCCGTTCTGCCGTTTGCCAATCTCACGGGAGATGCATCGCAGGACTATTTCAGCGATGGGCTGACGGAAGAGATGATTTCGCGGCTGGGGAATCTCGATCCCGCGCGGCTGGCGGTGATCGCGCGCACCTCCGTGATGCATTACAAAGGCAGTCAAGCTTCTTTAGACCAGATCGGCCGGGAGTTGGGCGTCGAGTATGTGGTCGAGGGTAGCGTGCGACGTGATGCGAACAACGTTCGCATCACGGCCCAGCTCATACGAACCAGAGACCAAACGCATATCTGGGCGCGTCAATATGATCGGGAACTCAGGAGCTTGCTCGCTTTGCAGGCTGAAATCGCGACGGAGATTGCCGACGAAGTCCAGCTGACATTGAGCGATTCGAAGCCGGGCGATTCGAAGCCCGCTGCTGCTCCGGAGGCCGCTTTGTCGCCGCAAAATTACGATGCGTATGATCTGTATTTGAAAGGGCAGTACTTTTTTAACAAGAGGACAGTCGAGGGCTTAGAGGAAGCGATCGGATATTTTGAGCAAGCTGCAACCAAGGACCCGAATTACGCCCGCGCCTATGCCGGACTCGCTGATTGCTACGCTCTTATGCCCGGCTATAGCGGACGCCCACAGGCCGAGTTTCCGGCCAAGGCACGCGCCGCCGCTCTGAAGGCACTGGAAATTGATGACCGCTTGCCAGAGGCTCACGCCGCGCTCGCGTTGGTTGTCCAGAATTACGATTGGGATTGGGCAACTGCTGAGAAACAGTTCCGCCGGGCGATCGAGCTGAATCCAAACTATGCCACAGCCCATCATTGGTACGCTGAGCATCTGATGTGGCGTGGGCGCTTTGATGAAGCGCTGGCGGAGAGCGAGCGGGCACGGCAACTGGATCCGCTCTCACTGATCATCGCCGCGGATAACGGCGCCATCCTCTACCTCTCGCGGCAATACGATGCCGCGATAAAGAAGTGGCAATCGGTGCGGGAGATGGACCCCAATTTCCCGAAGGCTCGCATGATCTCCTTTGCCTATGCGGAGAAAGGGATGTATGCGGAAGCGCTCGCCGATCTGGAACGGCAGCGGCCGATGATGCCGGGCCCGTGGTATCTGTCGAGCGTCGCCTATATTTACGGGCGCAGTGGGCAGACGGCCAAGGCACAACATGCTCTGGAAGAGCTGCTTGAGTTGGATCGGAAGCAGCCGGTGGATCCACCGGTGATCGCCAAGGCTTACTTAGCAGTGGGGGACAAGGAACAAGCGCTGGTATGGCTGGAAAAAGCGTATGCGCAGCACTCGCATGAACTCACGGGCCTGAAAGTGACGCCGGAGTTTGATCCGCTGCGCACTGATCCGCGATTCCAGGAACTGACGCGAAAAGTTGGCTTGCCGCAGTAATGCTGATATCGCGTGAAACGCAGAACGTTACACTTGAGATCCTGTGTCAGCGCGCTGTACCTCGCACGCATAGCAGATCGCCGGGGGGCGCGGCTCACTCTGCTCATCGGCATCCGGTACTGTGCCGCGCACCTTTTATGTCGCAGACACAGTGTTTTTGCCATAACGGATCGCACATGCTCCTGCAAAGCTGCATGTTACTCATTCCAAAGACGAAAGAGGTTCGGAGAGTGGGCTTAGGAATTCGGTTAACTTATTTATTTTCAATAAAATGGCGGAGAGAGTGGGATTCGAACCCACGTTAGAGTTTCCCCTAAACACGCTTTCCAAGCGTGCGCCTTCAGCCACTCGGCCATCTCTCCCGCAACCCGTTTGAGCAGGAATCAAACTTGGGATGTTACTGCGAAGGTGAAGCTACATCGATTTTACGGCCCACCCGCCCCCGCCGCAACAGCTAGTAGCTGGAACCCAGAAGCTCCAAGCCAAAAGCCGCTAAGCGCTTTTCTCCTCATGCAACTGCTGCGCCAGATAATTCTCAATTCCCACCTCGTCAATGGCGTGCAGCTGCCCTTCCAGCCAGTCGATGTGCTCTTCTTCGTCGGTGAGGATCTCTTCCAGCAAATCACGCGACCCGTTGTCGCCCGCTTTCACACACACCTCAATGCCCTCATTCAACCGCTTCACCGCGTCGTATTCGACTTGCAGATCGCTCTTAAGCTGCTCCTTCACGTTCTGCCCAATATTGATCTTGAAATAGTCGCTCATATTGGGCGTGCCGTCGCGAAACAGGATATGCTCAATCAGCTTCTCCGCATGATGCATCTCCTCGATCGACTCCATGCGAGTGTGCTTGGCCAGCTTTTCGTAGCCCCAGTTCTCGCACATCTCCGCATGCAGGAAATACTGATTGATGGCTGTCAGCTCCGCCTTCAATACCTGGCTGAGCACGGCAATAACCTTGGGATCACCCTTCATGATTCGCCTCGTAAGATAGCATTCAGCATTCAGCACTCCGCGCAGCCTCAGTTCAGCCAACCATCGCAAAGGCTGAATGCTGAGTGCTGACAGCAGAAACTATAGCACCGCACGCGGGGACAGCGATAGTTGGATTGGGTCTTCTGGAAACCAGAAATGGGAAACTAGGATCTCAGGAAAGTACTACGAAATCTCAGAGCTCTCCGTGGTGGGAATGTCGCTTTCTGCCGCCTGGCCATTGCTCAGGCCAGCCGCTGTCGGCGCCGGCGCCATCTTCACCATGCCCTCTACTGTCCGGTTATTCAGGCAATAGAGAGCCAGTTCCAGCCGGTCTGCAACCCCCAGCTTGTCATAAACTTTGCGCAGATAGTTTTTGACCACCTGCTCGGTGGTGCCAACCCGCACCGCTATTTCCTTGTTCTTCATGCCTTGCGTCACGCAGGAAACAATCAGCGATTCCTTGGGCGTCAGTTGGACCTTCGTCTTCGGCGATCCCGCTCGCGTGCCCTGCGTCCGATAAGCCTCCAGCACCCACTGAATGCCGCGACTGTCGAGCCAGGCCTCGCCCTTCGAAACCTTGCGCAGGCAATCCACCATCAGCTCAGGCTCAACTTCCCGCGAGACAATCCCGCAAGCCCCGCGCCGCAACAACTCCAGGGTCAGTTCCTCATTCGGCTCCGGCGTCACCACTACCAGCCGCAGCCCCGGATTCTGCCGCAACAAGTCCGAAACCGCTTCCACCGGATTCGGCGCCAACGCTGCCTCAAACAACATCAAGTCCGCCGAGAATTTCTTCGCCGCCGAGAACGTCTGCGACAGCGTCTCCGCTTGTCCCACAACCCGGACGTCGTCTTCCACCGCAAAAATTTTCCGTAGTCCGGCGCGAAAGATCGCCTGCGTGTCCGCGACGATCACACGGATGAACTGCCCGCCGTCACCCTCCAGCGGCTGCCCTCCGTTTTCCTGCACCTGTACCGGACTGCTTGCCATTGATTCCCTTCGCCGCTCAGTGGCGGTCAAAACGGTATTCATCAATCACTACGCCCACGCCGTGCCGCCCCGATTCTTCAAAATTCCGCACTACCCGGCCCTTGCAGTCGAGTCGCACGTCGGCTTCCGCGCCTACAATTTCCGCCGGCAGCGAGATGGTGAAATCCACCGTCGAGCCAACCGGCATGTCCGAATCCACCACCTGAAACAAAACTCCGTTGGCTGAGATGTTCTGGGTTTCGGCCTGGCGCTGTTCGCCCGATTTCGATTTCACCGAAATCGGCAGCTTGATGGGAAAACGCGCCGCGCTTTGCATTTCTGAAAAGCGTCCGCGGCCGCCTTTTGTCTCCGGCGTCTCCGCCGTCGCGCCCTCACGGGCCGGAAGTTTTTCCTTGCCGGCTATCGTGTCCGCGCTCTCGTTCTCGGGCACTGGTCCTTGGTTGGACATCACGCCCGAGATTACACCCCAGAATCAGCCCATCAAAGTTACCGAAGTCATGGAACTATCAGGGATAAAGCATTGAGGGCCATGCACTTGCGGGTAAATCCGGCTAGCGTTCAGATGTCACTGACAAGCATGTGGGGAAGCCGTCTGCTTTCAGCAATCAGCACTCAGCTAAACTGTGGAAACGGCGAGTTTCAACGCTACCTCAATATTACGACTGGTTCAGCAAGTGAACTGGAACATCACTTCCTGTTAGCTCGTGATCTGGGCGATCTCAGCGAAACCGACTACCCAAAGCTGGAAGCTTCTGTGGTTGAGATGGAAGAGGACCGGCGTGCGGGCTAACCAATGAGAGCGGGGTGAGCGGACTGCTGAATGCTGAATGCTATTTCACCCACCGATCCACCCAATCATTCACCGTCTTATACCAAAGCTGCGCATTCTGCGGCTTCAACACCCAGTGCCCTTCATCGGGAAAGTAAAGCATCTTCGACGGCACACCTAACATTTGCAGCGTAGTGAAGAGTTGAAATCCCTCCGAAACATCCAGCCGGTAATCCAGTTGCCCATGCACCACCAGCGTCGGCGTCTTGAAATTCTTCGCATACTGATGCGGCGACCACTTCTGGTACGTTTCGCGATTGTCGTAAGGCGTGCCTTTGAACTCCCAGTTATTGAACCAGATCTCCTCAGTCGATCCCCAAGCCGACTCCGCATTGAACATGCCATCATGCGACACCAGGCACTTGAAACGATCCGTATGCCCCAGAATCCAGTTGATGGCATAACCACCATAACTAGCCCCCAGCGCGCACTCCCGGTCTTTATCTATGAACGGATAATTCTGCTCGGCGTAGTCCAGACCCTTCATCAGATCTTCAAACGGCGCCCCACCCCAATCGCCATTGATGGCATCAGTAAACTTCTGCCCATAGCCAGTCGACCCATGAAAATTAATCATGATGACCACATATCCATTGGCCGCAAACAGCTCCGGATTCCAGCGATAGCTCCAGTCATCTCCCCAAGCACCCTCCGGCCCGCCATGGATGAGAAACTTCACCGGATACTTCCTGCCGGGGTCAAAGTTCGGCGGCTTAACCAGAAAGCCTTGAACTTTGTCGTCGTGGGCGCCTATGAACCAGAAGGGTTCAAGCGGGGACATTGCAACCTGGGAGAGGAGGGCGTCATTGAAGTGAGTGAGCTGCCAAGCAGGCTCCTTGTCGGTGCAGAGATCATCAACTCCCTTTGCCCCGCAGCGGAGCAGACCACTCAACAAACGGTGAGCAACATATATCTCGGAGGGCCCAGAAATTGACATCCTGGTAAACACGAGAAATTTCGAATCCGCTGTCACTACAACGTCGTTGTTAAAGCCCTGGAGGATCATTTTTTCGACAGGTTTTTCATAGTTCAGCAAAACATAGTGAAGGGGGGACGTTCCGTCCTGTTCGGCGCTAAAGTACAGCGCAGTCGAACCCGCCCATGCGAACTCCCCTACCCACTCATCAAGACTCTCCGTTAGGCTCTTCTTCTCTCCCGTCTTCCTTTCGTAAAGCATCAACTGAAAACGATCGCTCTCATCTCCCGGCCGCTTCTGCGCCCGGTACGCAATGTACTTCCCATCCGGCGAATAAAGCGGCGTCGAGTCGCTCGCCGGATTATCAGCAGTAATATTCTTCGCCGCCCCGCCATTCACCGAAACAATCCACAAATCGTTATTCGTCGAGGCCGCCGGATTCTTGTCATGATTCGACGTGTAACAAATCTCCTGCCCATCCGGCGAAAACGCATAATCATCCTGCCCACCTAGCGAAAACACCGGCGCATCAAAATCCCCCGGCGTGAGGTCGCGATACACCTCACCCGGAAATACCTGGGAATACTGAGAAACCACTTGCGTCACAAAAATATGGCTGCGCTTGCCGTCCTTGTATGCATTCCAATGGCGATAGAGCAAGTGATCGAAAATCTGTGCTTTAACCTTCGAGTGCCCGACATCTTTCAACTTTTTGGCATTGCAAGCGGCTTCCGCCTCGGGCGCGTCGTCGCACTCCGGATACACATCCGACGTAAACAAGATGTGGCTTCCATCCGGCGACCAAAGTTCCCCGCTCGCCCCAGTGGCGATCCATGTCAGATGATGGACTGCACTGACGGTCCCGCTTGCAGCATCAAAATCCGCAACCCACACCTGCGACCCTCCTTCCTTGGTCGATATAAATGCAAACCGCTTCCCATCCGGCGACCAGCGTGGCCGATCCCCATCCTGATCGGCAATGATCTCCCGCTCCGCGCCACCAGCCGCAGGCACAATCCAAATATGCGGAGTCTTGGTGTTCGCCTCCAGCGAAACATCCACCACGCTAAACACCACCCACTTGCCATCCGGCGAAACCTCCGGCTCGCCCACCCGCTTGAGCTTCATCATGTCCTCAAACGTAAAAGGACGCCGGTCCTGAGCAAAAACCGGCGCGACCCACAGCATCAATAAGAAGACCGAAAACAAACGTCGCATGAAAACCTCCCAATCACTTGTCATCCTGAGGCAGCGGATCCTTCGCGATCAGCGAAGGATCCCAACGAAGGACCTATGTACTTGCCCGCCCGGCAGAGGAATTCCGGGCGAAACATTCCGCTCGCGCCACCACACTCCAGCGGCGACAGCGGCGGCAGATGATAGCCTGACACGGGAGTGCTGGGTGGGCACGAGCACCGAGCGACTCCCGTAGGGACGGCACTCACCTTAAACCTCCACCGCCCCGTCCGGTCTGGGCGGTGACAGCCGAAAGCTGACAGCTTAAAACTTGGTTACTTCGGTAAAATTAAACTCCCAAACCTTCATCGCTGGAACCACCATGTCGAACGACTCTTCCCCGCTCGCCCGCACCGGCGTCCCCATCGCTTCAACATTCGACAACAAATGAATCAGGCTTTCGTTGAATCGGAAATTCAGCACTCCGCCCTGAATTTTGCCGTTCTCTACCAAAAACGTTCCGTCCCGCGTCATCCCTGTCAAAATCTTTTCATACGGATCCACTTCTCGTATGTACCAAAGCCGCGTAACCAGAATTCCCCGCTCCGTCGAAGCAATCATCTGCTCCAGCGTCTGCGGGTTCGCCGGCGCTCCAAACACAATATTCATGGGCGCCTCACCCATTTCATTCGGCAAAGAAAACCCATGCCCAGTAGCCGCAATCGGTCCGACCTTATCTTTATGTTCCGACTGCTTCATCCGCTCAGCGCTGGCCCGCGCATACACCAGTCTTTTCACCACGCCTTTTTCCACCAACTGCAGTTTCTGGCGTCGCACACCCTCGCCGTCAAATGCAGCCCCCGACTGCAACGGATGCGCCACATCATCCCAAATATCCACATTCTCCCCAAACACTTTCGTCCCCACGCGGTTATTCAAAAACGACCGCTGATCCAGAATCGCCAGCCCGCCGAAGTCATAGAACATGAACCCGACCATATCCAACACCGCCGCCGGCTCCAGAATCACCGTGTACTTCCCCGCCGCAATCTCCCGCGGCGCCGCCGACCGCCGGGCCTTCTCCGCCGCAATCTCAGCCAGGCTCACAGCATTCAATTGCGAAGCATCCGGCGAATTCGCTTTCTGCCAACCCGACGAATCCCCCGCCAGCATCGTGATCGAAATCTCCGACGAAGTCTGCGCATGCCACTCCGCCAACCCCCGCGAATTAAATATTCCTTCAACCGCCTCCGAACTCGACACAATCCCCGCCGTAGTCAGCGAGTTTTTCTTCGCGATTCCAACGATCTTCTCAACCGTGGCTGCCCTGTCCTCCGGAGTAATCGCAGCCGTAGCCGGAAAGTACCGCGTGGGGCGGACACTCTTGTCCGCCGCTTTTGAATTTCCCGCAAACATCGGCAGCAAATCCTCATCCGGATGCTGCACTCGGGCCAATTTCTCCGAAGCCTCCACCACCCGCTTCAAACTCTCATCATCCAGCTTGTTAGTAGTGGCCCGTGCCGTCCGCTGCCCAAATGCCGTCCTAACCGAAACAACAGCGTTCTCCTCCGCCATATTCTGATGAATAATATTGTTAGCAAACCGCGTAAGCGCATTCGCGGTCGAGTAAAACGACACCTCGACCTCATTCGCCGAAGCGAACTTTCGAACCCGCGCAAAAATTTCGCCCGCCTGATCTTTAGTCAGCATTAAGCTTTCACTTCTCAACACGCTCTCCGCATTTCCACAAGTAAAGACACTTCGCAGAACGGACCTTCCTAACCGCTGGGTCGCAGATCCACATTTCCCAGGCAAGCACCGTGATCCGATGTGCCTCCAAGTCCACATCGGCGGGGGGATCAGTCGGATCGAGCTGCCCAGAACAAACTGTAGAGGCAACGCGCGGGCTTATCTGAAACCGGTAACTCAACGAGTATGAAGCTGACCGACTATTGCATTGCCGGCACTCGAAGACCGACTGCCGAGCGCTCTCCACGGCGGCCTGCCTCAGCATTGCGTGGCCATCGACCACGTCGACCGTTTCGACATGTCCATCGCTTCCGATCGAGAGCTTTAGGTTCACATCCCCGGTTATCCTCGCCTGCTGTGCCAATCGAGGATAGGAAGGAATCGACAACTTAACCGGCACGACTGTACGTTTGATTGAGTCGGCATCATTCTCCGCCTGTGCCCAGCAATTGACGTGGGCATAACCCAAGAGGAGCATCACTACAGACACCGAAGAGAGCAAACCTTTCATCATCGATCCTGGCTGAATGCTGAGTGCTATCTACTCCGCTCCCCTATACGCGCTCCCCACCTTCACCCCCCGAAATCTTGCCGGACTCGCCCCATGCCCCGTCCCCATCACCTGCTGCGGCTGTCCCTTCCCGCAATGCGGAATTCCCCACAGCACCCACTCCTCCCGCGAACAAATCGCATCCATCGCATTCCAGAACTCCGTTGTAATTCCACTGTAAGACGGATTCTTCAACATCCGCACGCGCTTGCCGCGCTTGATCTCCCACCCCATCTCGCAGCCAAACTGAAAGTTATAGCGCTTGTCGTCAATCGACCACGATCGGTTCGTCTCCATATAAATCCCATCATCGGTGTCAGCAATCAATTGCTCGCACGACAATGGCTTCTCGCCCGGCAGAATACTCACATTCGTCATCCGGATAATCGGCAGCCGGTTCCATCCCTCCGCCCGCAGTGTCCCGCCCGACCGCCCGAGCCCAATCGTCGGAGCCGTCTCCCGCGAACTCAAATATCCGGCAAACAATCCATTCGTGATGATCGGCGTCGACTGCGCCGCCACGCCTTCTTCATCAAATGCAAACGTGCCCAGCCCAGGCCCATGCTCCTGCCGCGCATCCGCCACGACGTTTACTAAATCACTCCCGTAGCGCAGCGTTCGCAACTTATCTAATGTCAGAAATGAAGTCCCCGCAAAATTCGCCTCCATGCCCAACACTCGATCCAGCTCTATCGGATGCCCCACGGACTCATGAATCTGCAATCCCAGCTGCGACCCCTCCAGCACCACATCAAACTTCCCCTCCGGACACTGCTCCGCCTTCAACAACGCCACCGCCTCTTCACCCACCCGCCGGGCGTTTTCTAACAACTTCAATTCACCAATGAGTTCATATCCCTTGTTCTGCCACTGCCCGCCATACGATGTCGGATATGACCGTTTCTGAATCTCATTCCCGGCAAACGCGTGCGCCGCATATCCCACGCCGGTCGTGTACTTCGTCTGATGAATGTCCGCCCCCTCCGACGAAGCAAACCACTGCTCCTCCCGCCGGAAATTCATGTTCGTCTCAGCCAAGGTGACGCCCACCGCCGTCCGCAACTCCGCATCGATCTTGAGCAACAACTCAAGATTCTCCTCCACCGAAGTTTTAAATGGATCGACCTTGAAAGGAGTAGTCCACTCCGCCGTGACCGCCGTCTCCGCCGCCAACCGCACGTCGTGCAACTTCACCCGCGCCGAAGCTTTCGCGATCTCCACCGCCCGCGCCGCCGTAGCCTCCACCGCCGCTTTACTCAGATCATCCGAAGCCGCAAATCCCCAAGCTCCATCCGCAATCAGCCGCACGCCAACGCCAAACGACTCCGCGTCCGAAGCCCCACCAACTTTCCCATTCTTTGTGGATAGCGCGCGCGTGCGATCATCCGCCACCCGCACATCAGCATAAGAAGCGCCACGGAGCGCAGCGACATTGAGAGCCCAGGCAGCAATGTGTTTCATCGATTTCAAATCTATCACGGGGAGAACCAAGCATTCAGCACTCAGCCGTCAGCATTCAGCAAGCAAGAGTTCGCTTGACCAAGTCCGTTCTCGGCGCGCTCGGCGGTTAAAGCTTTTCTCCGTGACTCCGTGTCTCCGTGGTGAAAGAGCTCTAGCTGAATGCTGACTGCTGAATGCTGAGTGCTGCTTCCTCCACACAAGCCTGAATCGTCCCCACCTTCCCCTCCCGCAACAAATGCCAAGCCTCCTTAAATTCACCATACTTCGACTTCTTCAGCCGCGGATAAAGCGCAATACTCCCCTGCCCGCGAAACTTCTCCGCCGGAATGATGTACCACACATCCTCCGGAATCAAATAAGCCGCCAGAAAATCAAACGGATCACCCTCATAAGGCCCCCGGCACCCGCGCACCGTGCACGAATAACCACCCCGATCCACAAACATCGTCGACTTCACCTGCACCCGCCAAAACTGCCCCGCATATTCCACCGCAAAGTCATAACGCGCCATCTCTCCCCAAGGCTTCGTGACCTGCAACCCATGCTCCGCCGCCATCGCCATGAAGCGCAGCTCCGCCCACTCTCCACGCAATTTGTGATGCTTGATCTTCTCTCCCGTAGTTTTTCTCACCCAGTCCTCTTCTCCCGATAAACAGCAACGCGGCCTTCGCAGGCCGCGCAGTCTTCGAGCAATCTATTTCAGATTCGCACACCGCACCCAACGAAGTGAACCCTTCCGAGCGATTTATTTCGGTTCCATTCCCACTTTGGGAATGCGGCACCGCCTACCCTTACCCCTTGTCATTTCGACCCTCTCCCTCTTGTCATTCCGACCGAAGGGAGGAATCTGCCGTTCAGCCGTCACAGACACGCGTGTTTCCGTCTCTGTCACCTTAGCCCTTGTCATTCCGACCATTTCCATCTTGTCATTCCGAACCGAAGGGAGGAATCTGCCGTTCAGCCGTCACAGACACGCGTGTTCCGTCTCTGTCACCTTAGCCCTTGTCATTCCGACCATTTCCATCTTGTCATTCCGAACCGAAGGGAGGAATCTGCTTCTTGCCGCGCGAGAAGAAATACTACGTCTACATCATGGCCAGCAAGAGCCGTGTTCTCTACGTCGGCGTGACCGGCTATCTCATGGCCCGAGTCCTGCAACACAAGGCTGGCGATGCCGACGGCTTTACCAAGCGCTACAACGTTACCCGCCTGGTCTACTACGAGGTGTTTCAGTATGTGAACAATGCAATCGCCCGCGAAACGGAAATCAAGAAGTGGCGTCGAGAAAAGAAAGTCGCACTGATTCTAGCGTCGAATCGTACTTGGGAGGACTTGGCGGCGGATTGGGGCCAGTGTATCTCCGCGGAAAAAGCAGATTCCTCCCTGCGGTCGGAATGACAAAGCGGGTGGGTCGAGACGAGGATCTGAGGTTGGCTGCTGCGACAACTGTCTCTCTTTGTCGCACCAACGTCTAGTCCTTGTCATTCCGACCTTCCGCCACCTTGTCATTCCGACCTTTTGCCACCTTGTCATTCCGACCTTTTGCCACCTTGTCATTCCGACCGCAGGGAGGAATCTGCTTCTTGCGTCCTCAGGACCGTCGCTGAGTGGCATCATGCGGCAACAAGAAACGGGGCAGCTTGCGCCGCCCCGCCAAGTGCCAGAGAAAACACCACTCTCAGTGCTGATCGTCGTGGTGATCGTCATGATGATCATCATGATCCCAATCGCGATCGGTATGCCAACGTCGCTCGCGGGCATCCCACCATCCGTGGTACCTTTGCCAGCAGCGTTCCCGCTCCGCGTTCAAGTCCCGCCGGCGCTCGTCAGCTTCGTGACTGCCTTCGCCGTGTTTGCGGACAGCCTCGTCAACTCTACCTTCGGCACGCTCAACCTTGCGCTGGCAATCGCCATGGTCGTCGTCTGCATACAACCTGGGGACATTCGCCAGCATTGCCCCACCTAGCGCCGCCGTCACCACCGCCGACGCAGCAAGTCGCTTAAGGTTCTCGAGTTTCAAGTACTCCTCCTGGTCCGAATTCGGATGGGTTACTTGGATTGAAAATCGCGGGCCGCAGTTGCCCTGTCTTCGTGATGCAAAAGCAAACGGGGCAGCGAGCGCCGCTCCGTCATGACCAAATGCCAAGCGCTAAATGCCAAGTGCTTTGGCTGATTGCTGACTGCTGAACGCTAAGTGCCTTCCGACCACCCCGCCAGATACTCTTCCTGCTCCGGCGTGAGCTTGTCGATCTTGATGCCCATGGACTCAAGCTTCAACTTAGCCACGCGCTTATCCAGATCTTCCGGAACTTTGTAGACTCTTTTTTCCAGCGTCTTCGCGTTCTTGACCATGTAATCTGCCGACAGCGCCTGGTCAGCGAAGCTCATATCCATCACTGACGGCGGATGCCCCTCGGCTGCGGCCAGGTTGATCAGCCGGCCTTCGCCCAGCAAGTTGATCTTGCGTCCATCTTTCAGCGAGTATTCTTCGACTGAGGTGCGGGTTGTGCGCTTCGAGGATGACATTTTCTCCAGCGCCGGGATGTCGATTTCGACGTTGAAGTGCCCCGAGTTCGAAATGATGGCGCCGTCTTTCATCGCCTCGAAGTGGTCTTTTTGCAGGACGTTTTTGTTGCCAGTCACGGTGCAGAACACGTCGCCCAGTTTGGCGGCGTCCTGCATCGACATGACGCGGAAACCGTCCATGACTGCTTCGAGCGCTTTCGTTGGATCGATTTCCGTCACAATCACTTCTGCCCCAGCGCCGCGTGCGCGGCTGGCAAGGCCTCGTCCGCACCAACCGTAGCCGGCAACCACAAATTTAGACCCTGCCAGCAGGAAGTTGGTGGCGCGAATAATGCCGTCGATGGTGGACTGCCCTGTGCCGTAGCGGTTATCAAAGAGATGCTTGGTGTCGGCGTCGTTCACCGCGACGATAGGAAACTTCAGCACGCCTTCTTTTGCCATGGCACGCAGACGAATGACGCCGGTAGTGGTTTCTTCGGTGCCACCGATGACGCCGTTGAGCGCGTCCTGCCGCTTGGTGTGCAGAATGGTGACCAGGTCCGCGCCGTCGTCCATAGTCATGTGCGGCTTGTGGTCAATAGCTGCGAGAATGTGGCTGTAGTAAGTGTCGTTGTCTTCGCCCTTGATGGCGAAAACCGAAATGCCGTGATCGCGTACCAGGCTGGCGGCGACGTCGTCCTGCGTGGAAAGCGGATTCGATGCACAAAGCACCACGTCGGCTCCGCCGTCGCGCAGAGTGATGGCCAGATTCGCGGTTTCGGCAGTCACGTGCAGACACGCCGAAATGCGAATGCCGCGCAGCGGCTGGTTCTTGATGAATTCCTTGCGGATGATCTGCAAGACCTTCATCGACTGGTTGGCCCAGTCAATGCGCTTCTTGCCCAGATCCGCGAACTCGATGCTCTTAACATCGTTACGAACTTGCGTCGGTATAGTTGCCATGCTTCTCCTGTGGCGCCGTCTTTCCAGATTTTCTTTGCGAACTTTTGGGGTACGTCTTTGCGCTCTTTGCGGTTAAAAGGTTTGGGGGGGGCGGGTGCCCCACTCCTTGCGCGTTCTGTGCGCAAGGGGTGGGAGGGATCATCGCTACTTCTTCCCCGCGTGCACTGGTTCCCGCAAACCCGCATCACTCGCCAGCTTCGCCGCTTTGTCCGTCGCTTCCCACGTGAAGTCGGGATCGGTGCGTCCAAAGTGTCCATAAGCCGCGGTCTTGCAATAGATCGGCCGCCGCAGATTGAGCGACTCGATAATGCCCTTGGGCGTCAACTTGAAATGCGAACGCACCAACTGCTGAATGGTCGCATTGTCCACTTTGCCGGTACCGAATGTATCGACAAGCACGCTGACGGGATCAGCCACGCCGATGGCATAAGCAAGCTGCAATTCGCAGCGATCAGCAAGCCCTGCCGCGACAATATTCTTTGCAATGTGTCGAGCCATGTACGCCGCCGAGCGGTCCACCTTGGTCGGGTCTTTGCCACTAAACGCCCCGCCGCCGTGCCGGCCCATGCCACCATAGGTGTCGACGATGATCTTGCGTCCGGTCAGGCCAGTGTCGCCCATGGGCCCGCCGATTACGAAACGTCCCGTGGGATTGATGTGGTACTTGGTGTCTTCATCCAGCAGATGTGCCGGAATGGTGGCTTGAATCACATGCTTCAGAATGTCGCTGCGGAGTTCCTCGTTGCCAACCGTCTCGGCATGCTGCGTTGAGATAACGACCGCATCCACGCGGACCGGCTTGCGGTGCTCATCGTACTCAACTGTCACCTGCGACTTTCCATCCGGCCGCAGATAAGCCAGCTTGCCATGCTTCCTCACGTCCGACAATCGCATGGTGAGCTTGTGAGCCAACGCAATCGGCATGGGCATAAGCTCCGCCGTCTCATTACAAGCATACCCAAACATCATTCCCTGGTCGCCGGCGCCTCCGGTGTCCACGCCCATGGCAATGTCGCCGGACTGCTTGTTGATGCTGGAGATTACGGCGCAGGTGTTGGAGTCGAATCCGTAGAGGGCGTTGTTGTAGCCGATGGAGGAGATGGTTCCGCGGACCAGAGTCTGGAAATCGACGTAAGCTTTGGTGGTGATTTCTCCGGCGATGACGACCAGGCCGGTGGCGGTGAGAGTTTCGCAGGCGACGCGGCTGCTGGGATCGTCGGTCAGGCAAGCGTCCAGGATGGCATCGGAAATCTGGTCGGCGATTTTATCGGGATGGCCTTCGGTGACCGACTCGGAAGTAAACAAAGAACGATTCTTGTGCGACAAGCGGTTTCTCCTTATGGACGTATGGCAGGAAAATATGCAGTGCTCTGCGGTCCTTAAAAACCTATCAGAGAGAGGGCTTGGGGCGCAATTGTTTTGGCCTGGAAGGCAGGTGGAGTCAGCGAATGGGAGTGCCTAAGTGGTAGATGGGAAAAGGAGAGGGGCGAATGGCAATGACCCCAGTTTCTGGTTTCCAGTTAGGGTTGTGGCGCGGGGGCTTCGGGGGGCGGGATTGCTGAGTGCATACCAGTGGCGTCGAAGGTCAAGGTTTTGACTTCTCCTTCGGCACCTGGCACGGGGAGATGCTTTCCGTTGAATTCGAAGTCGATTGCGCCGACGTTGCCGGCCTTTACCACAATTTCTTTTGCGGCGCGGATGGTCTTTTCGGTGGGAGCGCTAAAGCTGCTGCCTTGTAGAACCTGGTGCCCATCAGAAGTGATCGACAGCCAGGAATCGCCGTGAAGGATGATCCGTAGCGACAGCGGTTTCGGGACGGCGGGCGATGGCGAGGTTGGAGTCGGGGTGGGGACTCGCGGAGCTTCGACTGGCGGGGCCGCGACCGAGTTCGGTGAGGTGGTGGGAGGCGCGGAGACGTTGGATGTGATGGGTGGTGGAACCGTCTTCACGGCGCTTTTTCCAGCATCTCGAAAATAGAAACCCCACGCGGCAAAGCCCAGCGCGACCAACAACAGCAAGACTGCGAACGTTCCCCAAGGGAGAATCGATCCACGGCTCTCGGCTTCGGCGTGGAGTTCGAAGGAGGATTCGGCGACGGCGTCGGATCGCTTGTCTTTGTCTTTTTCTGAAGGCACGGCGCCGGAAGCGATCAGATAATCGGCGATGGTCGTTTCTTCATCCAAGCCGAGGCAGCGGGCGTAGGCGCGAATGAAACCTTTATTGAAGATGCCGCCGGGGAGTTGGTCGAAGTGATCTTGTTCGAGAGCGACCAGCATGCGAGTGCCGATCTTGGTGGTGGCAGAGATTTCTTCCAGCGTGATGCCACGCTGCTCGCGCTCCTGTTTCAGCCGGACGCCGAATGAGGCCACTCGACGATTCTCCTTCGGTCTTTAATATACGTTAAGTCAAAACCATTCACCACGGAGGCACGGAGACACGGAGAAAATCTTTTGGCAATTCGCCGCCGGGGACCTGGAGGAAGGCGGGTGTCCCGTCTGTCCCCGGGTTCCGTGTCCGCGGTTGAATTGGGGGCATTCCCGCTGTCCGCATTTCCTATGGCCCCGCCTTTCCTACAACAACAGGGACCGTGAGCCTTGGGAAAGCGGAACAAGTTTGCCCGGTCTGCTGTCTAATCAGTCATGCACAAAACCATTGCGACACTTCTTCTGCTGGTCACGGCCAGCGCCTTGGCTGCCAGCCAGAAAGCCAGGACCACGGATAGCCAGAACATTCCGATTGCGACTCAAGCCCTACTCGAAGGTGTGAAGAGTCCCGAGAGTAAGGGAGTCATCAAATCGGTGCTGATGATTCAGTGCCCCAGAGACGCCGCCAAGGGAACTGGGTTCGTTCTCTCTGGCGGCGGAATCATCACAACCAATTCGCATGTAGTTGGTAGTTGCAACGCAGAAGACTTGGTCGGAATATCCGCAGTCAGCAATGAACCCGTGAAGTTCACTCAATTGGAGAGAGACCCCAACCGAGACTTGGCCCTTCTATGCCCGACAAAACCCCTGCCTTTCAGCTTGGAGCTAAACGGCGATGAGCGGCCACCTGTAGAAACGGACGTGGAAACATGGGGGTACCCGCTCCGCTACAACGACCGGGCACCAATTTTGAGTAGAGGTTATGTTGCGGGGTACAGGATGAACCAAAAGAGTTTGGACAGCGTGCCTGTTAGCAGAATCATCGTGAATGGTGCTTTCAATCCTGGGAATTCAGGCGGGCCACTCATAAACCGCGACTCCCACAAATTGATTGGAATTGTAGTTGAGAAGTGGTTTCTTGATTCTCCAAACATAGAGTCAGTGGTTTACGGCCTTGCTCACCCTGGAGCGCAAACGGTTGGCGGGGTGCCTATGTACATCACAGACGAGAATGGGGAGCGCAAAGCAGTGAGTCAACAGATTGGAACGTCGAAGGCATTGGAAGAGCTATATAAGCAGAGCCAAGTGATGGTCGGGGAGGCCATCTCCGTTTCCGAACTGAATGCGTTCATTGCGGAGAAGCGACAGGCGCTCGGCTGCTCCGCCCGATAGGTTATTTCAACGCTGGCGGTCACAGTCACGGGCACTTGCATCAGTGGTAGTTCTCTATGAACGCGCAAAAACTCTCAACCCTTTGAATGGCCTCCCGAAGCGCATCAGCCGAGACGTGTATTTGGGTATAAAAGGGCGTGAAGTGCTTGATTCGATGTCCTCGGTCAAACTCACTGACAAAAAGCCCGGAGGGAAAACGGTTGGCGTGTTGTTCACTCTGGTATCGACTCAGGCCGAGGGCTGGCCTACCGTGTTGAATGTCGTTTCGCGCAAGGTTGATTTCCTCAAGGTCAGCTGTGGCAACTGGCGATTGTGTCCAGTCGATGCCGTAGACTTCAGCAAAGAGGGCTATGTACCGCCCCAACCAGCTTTCCCCTTTAACACGGTTTCGGCGCTGACTTATGTATTTCTCAGCCTGAAGTTGAATGCCAGACCGTTCAATCACACCGTCCAAATAATCCTTCAGGCATGAGTGAACCATGCTGATGCACGCCTGACCGATGATATCCTGAAACTCTTCGGCCTCAAGCCACTCCGTCAAGAAAGGCGGTTCTGTATCGTCGTAATCAGGGTCGAACGGAGGCGGTTCATAGGGAGGCTCACCGGCCTCAATTTTCCTCTTCCTCTCCGCGAATACGCCAGCGGCGTCACCATACAGTCTCTCAACGGCACGCAGTTGCCCGACGAGAATCGCAAGAACGTCCATTTGCAAGCAGGAGAGGTGGCCAATTTTGGCAGCCACGTATCAGGAACCGTGAACCTTGTACTTGAACTTGGTGGCAAGATGCGAATCGGGGCCTTCGGTTGTAACTAATTCCAGCGCGGCCATGCTGAGCAAACTGTCATCCTGCATAAGCGCACATACTTCATGGACCCTTCCCAACGCCATGGTGCCCACGGCCTTTTGCATCTCTTCAGCTCTAATTTCTAAGAATTGCTGGTGGGTATCCTGTGCCGGCCTAACAAATTGTTTTTCAAAAGTTCTGTATATAGACTCTCTGAGGTTAGGGTCGTTCGTAACTGTGCTCATAGCTTAAATTCTATCATCAGGCTCAAACCCTCTTACCTCCCCTCCACAAACGCCGCACTAGCGGCCACGTCGCCCACGATGAATTGACTCGGTATCTTCCCAAGCTGCCACGCCACCGTCTGCCCAAATGTTGCTCCTGGGCCAGCGTAGGCCTTTGTAGGCACCGTCATGTTCCCCCAGTTCCCCGTCGGCTCGGTGTAGAGATCAACCACGCCCGCTCCCGGTGCTCCGATCAGCATGTTCTTCCCACTCACTGAGATGGACGAACCGAATCCGCTCCCCGCCTGCAAGGTGGAATCGGTCAGCATCGCCTGGAGATGCGCGTGCTGCCACACTGGATGGCCCTCTTGTAGCCCAGTCTCAAATACGTAGACCGTACCCGTCGATGGCTCCCCGACGAACAAATAATTGCTCGCCTGCTGGAACGAGATCGCCGTGCCGAAGTCTGGCGCTATCCCTTTCAGTCGCCCGTCCGTCCCGTAGCCAGTGGCCCCGCCGTTGTATTCCATGGTGTACACGTAGCCCTGCGAATCCGATGCCGCCGCATACGGTTGCCCATAGAGCGATAGGACACCCTGCGACAGCGCCACGGTCCCACCGAACTGGCCACTGTTGAACCGGCCGAGAGGATTCCCCACGCTGCCAAGCACGGTCCACGCCCCGCCCACATACTCCCAGATCACCACCACCCCGCCTACCGCCGCATCGTCCGGCCCGCCTGAGACAAACACATTCGGTGAAGTGAGCGACGTGGACAAGGATGCGCCCAGCCCAATCGCGCCCCACTGTAACTCAATTTCCTGTGTCAGTTGCAATTTCACATAGACATAGATCGCTCCAGCACCGCCGTTGTGTCCCGGCGCTCCAATGAGCAACTGACTGCCAGCTGTGACGATTGCGGTCCCGAATCCATCCCCCGGTGCACCATCAGGCGCGGTCAGCGTCTCAGATGGTTGCTTCATGTCCTGCCAGCCGTTGCCGATGGCATAGAGGTAGACGGCTCCCTGCCCATTGTTCGCACTGGGTGCCCCCACCGCCGCACCGCTTGATACAAGTAGAACGCTGGAGCCTTCCCCCGCACCCCCGCTCAGTTCGGCCAGTTGTTCTGCGTTGGCTGTGAGCACTAGCACGAGTATCAGCGTAAGTCGTTTCATGCCGCCTCCAGAAGTTCGATCAATCTATGCGCTTGAGCGAATCACCACTTACCGCCCCGAACGCCAACCATTGTCCTCTCGGCTGGACGAGCGGTCAAGGGTCGAATCTAGGAGTTACAAGACCCGGCAAAAAGGTCGCCTCGCATTTTGGGCAACGGACGAGGTGGGAGAAAGATGTGGGGCAGCACTTGTCAGCGAATCCGTGGGAACTGGAAGGTTGCCGGGTCGTGGTCGCGGCGCCCGCCCCTTGCCAAAGAACGGCAAGGAACGGGGCACCCAGGTTAAAAGCAAACCTTCGGAATAAGAGGCGGGCCACCCGCCTGGTTGTCCAGAGCGGCCGAAGATGACGATCAAAATGCAACGCGGCGAGAGTCGATTATCCCCACCTTTGCACAGAACGCAAAGGTGGGCCACCCGCCCGCCCGCGATGTGTGGGGCACCCGGCCGCAGGTTTACGCAGAATACGCAGATCAGAAAGAACAGAGAGGAAGGAACCGCAAAACCTTCTCCGTAGCTGCGAGACTCGCGGTGAGCTGGTTGACTGACCGCGGAGTCTCCAGCGACGAAGACGTGACGATACACATCACAAACTCTATTCGACCACGAATAAGGCGATCCGGACGCCGGGGTGAAGCAGGTCGAACAGGAAGTATTCACCGTCCACATAGTCGATGAAGCAGTCATCGCTGACCAGCCAGCCCGTGGGCCAGGCGTCCATGATGACAAAGGAGTAGCCTCCATAAACGAACTGCGTCTGTCCGGCAACGATGGTTCTTTCCTGGGTGACCCTGGTGACGGTAAAACTATGCTGGCGCCCGAAGCTCGCCTTGAATTTTTCATCCGGTATGCGGGCACTCTTGCCGGCGGGGCGGGCGTGCTGTTCGTTCTGCGCGGCTTCGTTCTTTTTGCCTTGCTCGCCGTGCTCCTCCTTCGAAGGCCGGGCTTCCTGCTGTGGCTTTTCGGCGTCCCGCTTCTCACCGTTCGGAGGCTTCATTTCTTTTTCCTCCTTCGACGGTTTGGTTTCTTCCTGTTGCTGCGGCTTGGGCTCTTCGCGCGGTTGATCCTGTGACCAGGCCACGGCGGCAAAGAACATTAAGAGAGTAGCGACTGTCAGCGTTCTGAGGTGATTCATGGTCCTTGTCTCCATGTCGATTCGAATTTCGGTTCCTCGCGGAACCGACGCGACCATTCATCGGGGGCCAGTGCATAGGATGGCGGGAGTACGACGAGAGAATATCAGTGGAACAATGGACGTGCAGCCGAGGAAGCCTGTATGCCCTGTCCGCTTGCCTCCCACCCTCAGTTGTGAGACCTCCATCAGGCCCAACGGTGGCGGACAAGAGTGTCCGCCCCACACGCGTCCAGTCACAGCCCAGCTCTGAGGCTCCGCCTGACGTCCTGGGCGCTGCTCGCACGGGCGAGGACGCCCGCGCCTACACCCCGCGCCCACGGCCGAAGGCAAAGTAACCTTGGCAAAAGGCGCGTCAGAGGGCACTTTTAGGGCGTATCTGGGTGGGTTCGGGTTACCAAGGTTCCTTCCCCGGAACGGTATGCGGCGAATATAATTTTATGATTCCTACTGCTACGCGAGGTCGCGCTTTAATGACCGAGGCCGCTGAGCCCAAACCCAACCGGCTGACCCAGGAATTGGCCATTTTTCACGACGTGGCCAAGGCCCTGACGTCGTCGCTGGACCTCGATTCCATCCTGCAAACCATTATGGAGAAGATGGCGGAATACTTCCGTCCCGACAACTGGTCGCTGCTGATGGTGGACGAGGAGCGCGATGACCTTTATTTTGCGATTGCGGTCGGGAATGCCTCGGAAGCGCTGAAGAATGTCCGCATGAAAGTGGGCGAGGGCATTGCCGGACATGTGGCCAAGCATGGCGAGCGGCTGATTGTGCCGGATGTCTATACCGATCCGCGCTTCACCAAACGGATTGATGAGATGACGCGGTGGGAGACGCGGTCGATTATCTGCATACCGCTGCGGTCACGGACACGGGTGCTGGGTGTGATTCAGCTGGTGAATGTGGACATGAAGAATTTTGGCGATCCGGAGATTTATTTTCTGCAATCGGTCTGCGACTATGCGGCGATCGCCATTGAGAATGCGCGGGCGGTGGCGAAGATTCAGGAACTGACGATCACCGACGATTGCACGGGATTGTTCAATGCGCGGCATCTTTATAAGACGCTGGAAACTGAAGTGTACCGGTCGGCGCGTTTTGGATATGAGTTTACGGTGGTGTTCATCGATCTGGACCACTTCAAGCAGGTAAATGATACACATGGACATTTGATTGGAAGCAAGCTGCTGGCGGAGATTGGATACCTGGTAAAGGCGCAGCTGCGGTTGATTGATTACGCATTCCGCTACGGCGGCGATGAGTTTGTGGTGCTGCTGCCGCAGACGGGAAAAGATCAGGCGCTGGTAGTGGCCAAGCGATTACGCGATAGCCTGCGGACGAGCATGTTCTGCCGCGAAGAAGGATTGAACCTGAATGTACGGGCGTCGATGGGGGTGGCGACCTATCCGCATGACGCGAAGACGCCGCACGACATTATCCGGCAGGCGGACGAGATGATGTATCTGGTGAAGAACACCAGCCGGGACAATATCGGGATTGCGCAGCGGGGAGTGATGAAGTAGGGCATTCAGCACTCAGCACCTGGCGCTTGGCATTTGGCATTTGGTTGGGCTACGTTGATTGGCTTCCCTTTTGGAATAGGTACTCCTCTGAGTTAATTCTTGGTCTTTCTCTTGGAATCTGCTTAAATCGGCTTCGAGCTGGACCATGATTGATATCCATTGTCACATTTTGCCGGATGTGGACGATGGGCCGAAGTCGTGGGAAGTGTCGGAAGAGATGTGCCGGATGGCATTGGCCGATGGCACCGAGCATGTGGTGGCCACCCCTCACGCCAACCGGCGGTTTCACTACGACCGCGAATATCTGGAACGAGCGCTCGCAGAATTGCGGCAGCGGGTGGGGAAGAGGCCGCGTCTCAGCCTGGGATGCGACTTTCGGTTGTCCACGGAAAATCTCAAAGATGCTATGGCGTTTCCCGATCGCTATGTGATCGAGGGCGGACGGTATCTGCTGGCGGAACCGAATCACACCGATGTTCCGGCACATATTGATGACAGCCTGCGCGAGTTGCTGAGGGTTGGAATCACTCCGGTGATTACTCATCCTGAGCGCAATACGGTATTACAAAGGACGCCAGAGCGCGTCCTAAAGTGGGTGGAATTGGGTTGCGTGATTCAAGTGACGGCGTCGGCTTTGACGGGGGGCTGGGGAGAAACGGCGTGGCACACAGCGCAGTGGCTGCTGAAGCGGAGCGCGGTGCATGTGCTGGCCAGCGATGCGCATGACACCACGCGGCGGCCGCCGGGGCTTTCGCTGGCGCGGGACGTGGTGGCGGAATCGCAGGGGGAAAAGATTGCGCGGGCGCTGGTGGAGGACAATCCGCGGGCGATTGTGAGCGGGAAGGCGCTGCCGTATTTTCCGAAGATCGCTTAACTCTGCTGGCGCGCACGGATTTACTTCAAGGGAATGCGAAACAAATTCGAACGGCTTCGATAGCGGTCATAGGCGTAGATGGAAGGATCGGGACCGGGACTCGGATATGGATGATCAATGACCCGGACTCCTGGCAACTTCTCGAGGTTGGTATTTAGGGAAGCCGCCCCGCTAGGGATCGGAGGAAACATTTGTCCCTTGGCGAGAGGGACGACATAAGTCTTGGTGGCGCTCATGACTCCCTGCCCCTGAGGCGTCACATAGAGGTACTTAGCCTGGACATCCCACTGGATTCCGCAAGCCGGGGCGCAGAGGCGAACGGGGGCTCCTCCTGCGACTGGATATGCCAGCGTGAGGCGTTGAATTGCCGAATCGCTGGAGGCGATGAAAGTCACAATCCACTTTCCGTCGGGGGAAACGGCAAGCAGATCGATGACCGGATCGGCCAGGACTTTTCTACGACCGGAGCCATCTCGATTCATGGTGTAGACAAAGCGAGATTCATTCTTTTCCGAGACAAAAAACAAAGTGTTCGCAGGACCGACAACGATGTCCAATTCGTTGGACGTGCCGATGGCGCTCAACTGACGGGGAGGAACATGGTGATCGGTGGGCAGTAGCCAAAGCCGAGAGACCAGATCGGCCCCGCTGGCACTGTAGAAGAGCCATTTGCCGTCGGGCGAAAGCATAAAATCGTTCACACGCACTCCGCTCAACAGGCTTTCGGTAACTCCCGAAGCCAAGGTGGTGATCTTGAGCTGTTCGTCGTTGTTGGCGAGCTGGTCGAGTCCCCAGGTCGCAAAGTTCGAGCTCCAACGGTAGATCACTCTTGCACCGTCAGGAGCAAGCAGTGAATCGCGCGCGTATCCCTCGGCGGAGACGGCTTTTTCTCCCGCGGAGGTATGCACGATGACGGTACCTTCCGGCGAGCCTACGGAGGCCACCAGGTAGCTGCCATCGGGAGACAATGCGAACGAATTTTCTTCACCTGGACCGAAAGTAAGCTGCGCAACCGGTCCGTCGGGGAACCGCTGGCGATAAATGTGAAACCCCGAGCCGACATTCGCGATGAACAACATCCAGCGGCCATCCGGAGTCCATTCGGCTTCCCCGCAACTCGATTTTTGCGGGCCCACAGTGCGTCCAAGACTCCTGCCATCGAAGGGAACCAAGCGGCAGGGCAGCCGGCCTTTCTCGTCCATCTCACCTGAGATGAGCGCCCACTTTCGATCGGGAGATATCCGACTCTGGTGTGCCATGCCCTCTTCGGTCGGAGGAACATAGACGTCGCGTTCGTCAGCCCGGCTTTGGTTGGAGGTCACTACCGCCAAGTGGTCGCCCTGTTTGATCTCGGAAAACAATACGTGATCGGCGTCGAGCCAAGTCAGGCTGCTGGCATTGGGCAGAAGCAGGGAGGGTTCTCCGCGCAACACGGGAACCTGCCAGGTATCCCAGGAGGCAGCCAGGGAATAGGTGATGCGAGTTCCGTCGGGAGAAAAGCTGGGCGAGTCTTTGGGTTTTCCATCCTGGGTGACAGGGCGAGGCTGGCCATTGGGCAAAGACATGACATAGATGTCACTCGCGGTGTTGAAGTCGGCCGCCATGTGGACGAAGGTTAGAAGACGTCCATCGGGCGAGAAGGCAGGCTGCGATGCGGAGTCGCTGTAGCGCGTGAGCTGAACCCATTGGGAGCCATTGGCGACTACCGGCGCGCGCGTGCGAAGGTACCAGAGTCCGGCGAGAGCGGCCATGAGCAGCAGAACGGCGGCGCCCACCAGCCAGGTAATCGGTGGACGAGCGGGCTTAACAGAAGGCGGTCGCAAGGAGGCATGGGAGCTGCCGGCTCCGGTGTCGCGTTGCAACCTTTTCAAGTCGGCACGAATGTCTGAGGCGTGCTGATAACGCAGAGCGGGATTCTTTTCCAGAGCCTTGACGATGATGCGTTCGAGTTCGGGAGACAGGTCTGGGTTCAAGCGTCCGGGTGGGGCTGGCGGCTTGTCGAGGATGGCAGCAAAGATGATGCCGGAGGTGTCTCCGCGAAAAGGAGGAGAACCAGTCGCCATCTCGTAGAGAACAGCTCCGAAGCTGAAAAGATCGCTGCGGGCATCGACCTCCTCGCCGCGTACTTGCTCCGGCGACATGTAGGCTACGGTGCCCAAGGCCGTGCCCGGTGAAGTGAGGAGTTCGGAGTCGAGCGTCACACTGGGGTCAGACGCAGGAGCGTGGCGTATTGACTGTTTGGCCAAGCCGAAGTCCAGGATCTTGGCGTGCCCACGCGAGCTGACGAAGATATTTGCGGGCTTAACGTCGCGATGGACGATACCGGCAGAGTGGGCGGCGTCGAGCGCATCCGCGATCTCGATGCCGAGTTCGAGCAAGAGTTCAGGCGGCAGGGGTCTATTAGCGATGCGATGGCGGAGCGTCATGCCCTCAAGGCACTCCATGGCGATGAAAGGACGGCCGTCGTGTTCGCCAACGTCGTAGATGGTGCAGATATTGGGGTGATTGAGGGCAGAGGCGGCCTCGGCTTCACGACGAAAGCGTCCGAGGGCGAGCAGGTCGCCCAGACCTTCTCCGGGAAGGAACTTCAGAGCGACCGGGCGATGAAGGCGAATGTCTTCGGCTTTGTAGACTACGCCCATCCCGCCACCACCCAACTTCTCGACAATGCGGTAGTGCGAGATGGTCTGACCGATCATGGGCGTGATGTTACGCGTGTGGAAAATACGAAGTCAACGAATCGAGACAGCTTAATGACGCGGGTTTCCAGGATCAGCGGGAGTTGCGCCCTGGGGAGTCGCTGACTGAGGCGCAGAAGTCATGGCGCTTTCGGGATTGAGGAGATGGTCGTGGTCAGGGCCGAGACCGAGTTTGATTAGAGCGCGGGAATCGGGAGTGGTCTTCGACTGCCAGCCATGGTCGGCTTGATATTTTTGCATGGCTTTTTGCGAGGCATCGTCCCAAACGCCGGAGGCTTTGCCGTCCAGATAATGTTCGCGAATCAGGGCGGTCTGGATGGCGCGGGCGCGCTCGGGATCGATTTTCTGCTGGCCGTGGTGTGAGCTGACTTTCTTGTGGGATTTCTTCTTTTTCTTGTGCGTGGTGGTGGTTGGGGAGGATGTCGTCTGGGCGGATAGCGGCGCGGCGACTGCACACAAGCAGATCAGCAGCAGCGCACTGATTATGCCCCTACGAATTGACTGCAAGATTCCTCCGTTCGTTCGTGGAATCCCATCCTTTCGCAAAAACCGCGAAAGGTGGGGCTCCCGTTGCCCGCTGAATAATGATGCGAGCCAAATGCGCGAGCATTGTGTCGCAAAAAACGCGACACATCGCGCGGCTCGCCCAGATCCTTCGCTTCGCAAAGAACGCTCACTCAGGATGGCAATCCTAACCACTCCTGATCCTTCGCTGCGCAAAGGACGCGCGGTCAGGATGACAACTCTGAGTATGATGCCGCGAAGGGGCGGCTCAGTGCCAGTGTCTCCGGTTTAGTTTAATTACGGAAGTGTACCGGCCAGGAAGATAGTACCGTCCTGACGGCCAGAGCCGCGTTGGCGAACCAGGAAAACGACATCCTGGCCGCTCTTGAGAGTCGCGGCGACGCGGTTGAAATCCTCCTCGGAGTTGACGGATTGCTTGTTGATCTCGAGGATGACATCGCCGCGGGCGAGGCCAACATCGTCGGCGAAAGCGCCAGGTTTGACATCCTGAACAATGACTCCCTTACCAGCAGGAATGTCCAGCCGGTCGGCCATTTCAGTGGTGACGACACGAACCGTGAGGCCGAGTTTGCTGGGTTTGGGAACGGCAGGCTCCGCGCCTTCGTCTTCTTCTCCGAGACGAGCGGAGAGCAATTTGGCACGATCCGTAACAGTCACGCCGGCTTCCTTTTTCTTGCCGTTACGCACGAAGCCGAGCGTGATCTTGGTGCCGGGCTTGCGGCCCGCGATGTCACTCACCAGTTCGTCCCCGTTCTTGACCGACTTGCCGTCGACGGAGACGATGGTGTCGCCCACCTGGAGGCCGGCTTCGTCCGCCGGAGTCCCAGCGATGACGTTGGAAATGGTGACGCCACTTTGAACGCCATAAACGCGAGCGATGGCGGGATTCTCCTGCGCGGCGAATTCAATGCCGATGGAGCCGCGGGCGACGCGGTGATCAGGACCGATGAGCTGGTTGTAAACGTTGACCACGGTGTTCGAAGGCAGAGCGAAACCGACGCCCGCATAAGCGTTGGTGTCAGTCAGAATGGCGGTGTTGATGCCGATGACTTCTCCGGCCATGTTGACCAGCGGACCGCCGGAATTGCCGGGGTTGATCGCAGCATCGGTCTGTATGAAGGTTTGGAATTGACGGTTGGGGACGATGTTGCGTCCTTTGGCTGAAACGATGCCGGCGGTAACAGTCTCGGATAATCCAAAGGGGCTGCCTACGGCCAGCACCCAATCTCCCACCTGCATGCTCTCGGAGTTACCGAGTTTCGCGATGGGCAAGACCTTGTCGGTTTCAATTTTGATGACCGCCAAGTCGGTCTCCTGGTCGGTGCCAATCAGCTTGGCATCGTGCAATACGCCGGGAGGGTCAGCGTCGATGCGGACGCGGATGCGGTCGGCCTTCTCGACCACGTGGCGATTGGTGACGATGTAACCTTTGGCGTCGACGATGACACCCGATCCCAGAGAACGTTCGCGAATGGGACCCTGACTTCCGCCCTGGCCGCCGAAGAAGCGGTCGAAGAACTCATCGAATGGATTCTCGTCACCGCCTCCGCCCTCGCCCTGGTCGGGACTGCCGCGGCGACGGCGGGGCTGGGCCTTGATGGTGGATTCGGTATTGATGTTAACTACGCTGGGCTCTAACTGCTTGGCAATCTGCGAGAACTGATTCGAGAGCTGCTGCGGCGAGGGAATGGTCAGAGGAGCGGCAGAATCGGAACTCTTCTTACTCTCTTGGCCGCGGACGCCCTTGGAAATGACGGTGCCAATCAGAATACCCAAGGTTAACGTGGCCAAAATGGTGAGAGTGTAGGCTGGTTTCCAACGTGTCCCGAAGCCGCTTGCGTGCGGGTCCATACGATCACTTCCTCCAGAGATGCTGTCACATTATACCGTTTTGGAGGAGCGTGAGTGGCGCCCGGCGGTTGAGCAATCAGCAGTCAGCAATCAGCCCCAACAAGAGCACTTGGCGCTTAGCAATTGGCTTTTGGTCATGCAGCCGGGGGCAAGCCGTCCGTTCGGCTGGTGCCGTTTTATTGGACGTCCTGTTATTGGACGTCCTGGGGGAAGGATTTGAAGGTCACGTCGCGGGCATCCACTTTCTCGCCGCGCTCGATACGCTGTACCGTACGTTCATTCACTCCGGCCTCTAGCGCCAGCGTGAGCTGTTTCCAGTCCATCATTTTGCGGAACATGACAACCGTGGAACTGATTTCTTGCGGTGTCAGGCAGCGGTACTCACCTTTTGCTTTGGTTCCTTCCATAACGGCCTCCGACTTTTCGAGAGTCGCACGGTTCATCCTTCATCACCAAGCATTTTGACCCGACACCAGCACGACAGCAAGGGCCGGCGTAGCCTTCTCACCCGGTCTCGTGTGGGTAGCCACTCCGGCTGTACCAAGTGGTTTATTGAGACGGACGCATTTGGCGGACAAGAGTGTCCGCCCCACGTGGACACATCAAGCTGCTTTGCTGTTTTTACACTCGTGATAGACTAAGCTAGTTAAACTAAGTTTAATGTGAATATTATGAAAACGGTAAACATTCACGAGGCTAAGACTCAGCTCTCGAAGCTCATAGAGGAGGCATCGAAGGGCGAGACGTTCATCATCGCCAAGGCTGGTAAACCTGTCGTAAAGGTCACTGCTCTCGGCGCTCCAATCGGTGCCCAAGTACGGCGGCTCGGGTTCATGGCGGGGCAGATCTCGGTGCCGGAGGACTTCGATCAAATGGGCAAGGAGGAGATCGAGCGAATCTTTAGTGGTGGTGAGGGCGGCGGTGGGACATGAAACTTCTGCTGGATACGCATCTTCTGCTGTGGGCCGCCGGTGAACCCCAACGGCTCTCAAAACAGGCTCGAACCCTGATCGACCATCCGGACAACGAACTTCTCTTCAGTGCGGTAAGTTTGTGGGAGGTGGCAATTAAACGCGGGTTGGGCCGCGCAGATTTTAAAGTGGATGCGCGCCTGCTGCGCCGCGGGCTATTGGACAACGGGTACCGGGAGTTGCCGATCATCAGCGATCATGTAGTGGCCACCGAGAGTTTGCCACCGATTCATAAAGATCCTTTCGACAGAATCCTGGTGGCACAGGCGACTGTCGAGGGTATTACGCTGCTGACCATCGATTCTTTGGTGTCGCGGTACCCGGGGCCTATCCGGACAGTGTAGGTGGCCTGGCGGCAGAAAGGCTGCCCAGCTTCGCACGGGACAGGCTAATGGCGTCCGCCCCTACGTGGACATGGGAGATTACTGAGCATCCTGGGGGAAGGATTTGAAGGTCACGTCGCGGGATTTGGATGTGACTCTCTTGTCGGCGTCGGTGCGGAAGTCGGTGAGCGTCCCTTTGATTATGTGAAAGGCCTCGTCGGCGGGAGTCTTTCCTGGTCCGCGGTCGAGGGTGCCGGAGAAATCGAACCAGACGCCATGAACGGTTTCGGTGGTGAAAGTGAGTTTGTTGGCGTCGAGTTTGCCTTGCTTGAAGAATTGGTCGAGGAAGGCGCCGCGGTCGCTGTCGGTGTCTCCGTAGCGGGAGACGAAACCGGTGACTCTGCCAGCGTCTTCGACGGTGACCTGCACGAACTCGCCGTCTTTGAGGAAGGAGTACATGCCGGAGTAATTCTCTTGGGTGGGCGCGGGAGCGGTCTGAGCGTAGAGAGAAATTGATGCGGTGAGGACGAGGAGGCCAGCCAGTTTCATATCGATATTAGAGCATGGTTATAGGGATGCGAGCCAAGCGCGCGGCAGTTGTGGAATCCCACCCTTTCGCAAAATGCGCGAAAGGATGGGGCACCCGTCAGCCGAAAAGCTCCACGCTGATCCCGTTCTCTGGAATCCCATATTGGGAGGCTGGGAGGCCGTGACTGGCGGCTATAATGAATGGGCGACGCGTCGCATGAGACAGCGCTTCAAATTGATCGAGACGGAATTGAACCGTAGGCCGGGGCCGGTTGCGGTACCGGCTTTTCTGGTCAAGATCGATCCGTGGCATACGACGTTTTCTCGGAACCTGCGGGATCTGGTGAGGCGGCGGAAGGAATCGCCCCTGCGAGTTGTGTCGCGGCCGGGGAAATTTTGGGATGACGTGTTTGTGGCTTCGTCACTGCCCTGGCGGCAGTTTGCGGAATCTTGTGTAGCGCATGCGGTATTCATCGCGATGGTGTTGAGTGTGTCCGTGGTATGGCCGCAGGGTACTCATGCAGTAGCGCCAGCCGTGTTTCACAGCTCGGATGTGGTTTATTACTCGGCACCGGAGTACTTGCAGCAGTTGAACACCGGCGGCACGAAGGCGCAGCTGCCGCGGAAAGCTGATCCGGCGTATGCGCCGCAGCCAATTATTTCGGTGCCGCCGGAGCCGGACAATCGCCGGCAAACCATTGTTACTCCGCCCAACATCAAGCTGGATCACGATGTGCCGCTGCCCAACGTAGTGGCGTGGGGCCCGGCGCAGCCGGCTGTCCCGCTGGCGGCAACCAGCAAAGCGACTAACCTGCGAATGCCGGAGATGACGACGGCAGTGGTGGCTCCGCCGCCGGAGGTCAAGAACAGAATGAATGCGGCTCCGACGCTGACGGAGTCGGTGGTGGCGCCTGCGGCGGATGTCAACATCTCGCACTCGAACCGCAATGTTCACATGCCGGAACCGGCGGTGGTGGAACCGCCTCCGAGTATGGAAACGGCGTCGATTCGGCAAGTCGGGGACATCAATATTGGCCATGCGCAGGTGGTGGCACCCGCGCCGCAGTTGCCGATGGGTGAGCGGCGGGCAGCGGCAACTCTAGCGCAAGGGCCGATGGGTGGAACAAGCGCGGCAGTGGTCCCACCGCCGCCTTCGGTGCAGGGACGCGGGGTTTCAGGAGCAGGCGGGCGGATGATTGCACTGAGTGTAGATCCGGCGGCACCGGCTGCGTCAGTTGAAGTGCCGGCGGGAAACCGGCGAGGAACGTTTGCGGCGACGCCAGAAGGCAAGGCGGGCGCGACGGGGACTCCAGAGGTTGCCGGAGGAGGCAAAGCGGCGAACGAATCGACACGCGGCGCGGCCAGCAGCGTGAGCGGGGTTCCGCCGGGGCTATTTGTGGGGGCGGGGCCGAAGCCGGAGAGTAGCGTGACGGTGGCAGGCGCTGGGAGGCTGGGATCTGGCGCGGACCCTGGCAGCGCCGGACCGTCGCGGAGTTCGACTTCGCGGAAAACGGCTTCGGAAATGTCGCCGGAGAGACAGACGGAAGAAGAGCGCAAAGTGTTTGCAGGGCGAAAATCCTATGCCATGACGCTGAATATGCCGAACCTGAATTCGGCGGGCGGGAGCTGGGTGATGCATTTCGTCGAGCAAAAAGAAGATGAGAAAAAAGGCGAGTTGGTGGCGCCGGTGGCGACGCGGACGGCGGACCCGGAATATCCGCTGGAAATGATGCGGCAGAATGTGCGCGGCACGGTGACGCTCTCGGCGGTGATCAATGCGGATGGCAGCGTGGGCGAAGTGCGAGTGTTGAACAGCATTGATGAACGGCTGGATGATTACGCGTCGAGTGCGCTCGCGCGCTGGCGGTTTCTGCCGGCGTTGAAGAATGGGAATCCGGTGGCCTTGCAAGCGGTGGTGATGATCCCGTTCCGGCCGCGGGAGAAGGCTGGGTTTTAGGGAGTGATGCTGAAGATGGTGCCCTGATTAAAGGCCCCGCCGCCCTCGGTTGTGCCAAAGAGTTTTCCCGACTTAAGGGTCATCGCACCGAATGGACCAGCGCCATCCGGGCAATTAATGCGAGAACAGAACTTGTAGATTACGGTCTCATTTGTACCGGTGATCTTGAAGATTGTGCCGTAGGCATAGCCGCCTGTATACGTGGTTCCGTAGATCGAATTTCCGTCCAAAACTACACCCGCCATCGGATTTCCGCCGTCCGTTCCATTGAACAGAAACGCCTTCTCAGTCCAACCTCCTCCGACTTTGGGCGCGAGGCGGAATACGCCACCGCATGCCACAGAGTATGGTGGGTACAATTCCTTGAAACAGTGGGGCCCCTTTGAGCCGCCAGATTCCAGCGTGCCGTAAAGATTGCCAGACGGGTCGAAGGTAAGCCCCGCTTCAGACACACCCCCGTGCGTTCCGTCAAACTTGTAAAGCACACTTTCCGTCCAACTGCCGTCTATATTCGGCGAAAGTTCGTAAACTAAACCCCAAATCTTGCTGACGGCTCCGTGGGTTGTGGTGCCATAAAGATTGCCGAAGTTGTCAAAAACCAAACCGCCGAAAGGGCCAGCCCCATCAGAGCATTTCCCAACCTCTACTTGACAGAAGCTATACAGGATCGTCTCTGTCCAAGCACCGCCGGGTAGCAACGGTGGACTCAGTTCGAAAGCTGTGCCATAGCCGTTCAGGCCACCGCCTGCAGTGGTCCCGTATAAATTTCCGGCGGCGTCGAAAGTAAGGGAACCAAGAGGTTCTACACCGTCGGGCGCATTTGTGAAGGCGTAAAGAACCGTCTCCGTCCAAGTACCGTTTCCGGATGGACTCAACTCGAACACGGTGCCACAATACGGCGATTGGCACTGCCCATTACCGCTGCCGAGCGTGGTGCCATAGAGATTCCCTTGGTCATCGAGAATAAGGCCGCTTTCAGGATCCAATCCGTCTTGAGCATCGGAGAAGGAGTGGATTATGGTCTCGCCCCAGCCACCACCGGAAATTGGCGACAGCTCAAACACCGTGCCACAGCCGCTCCCGCACAACCCGGTGACGAGCCCTCCGAACGAGGTTGTTCCATACATGTTTCCGGCCGCATCGAATACCAAGCCGCCGTTCGGCGACCAGCCATCTTTGACTCCGCCATTGGTGCCGAACGAATACAGAACGGTGTGCTTCGCTTGTCCGTTGGCGAAGGTACAACCCAGGACGATCAGCGCGATGCAAAGGATGGACAGTTTCATGGCGCGCACAGGGCCTCCAAACGCGGGGACAAGCATACTGCATTTGTGGCCGTTTTCGGCGGGTGAATTGTGGCCTCGGCCCTTTGTGTCCTTGAAATTCAGGTTGGCTTAAGGTGGCTGGGGGTTAATTGGGATAACTGGGGTGGGTCCTGGCAGGTCTCACACAAGGTATCCCCTCGTCTTGTACGGGGGCTTGCCTGATCCTCCTTGCCTGCCCCGCAGCACCCCATTCAAGCGCAACGCGCGTTTGAAGCGGTTGATAGTCGGCACGTGGTGATTGTGACGCGTGCAGTCCGAGCCGGGGATGTTCCACCCTGTCGCCGAAGAACGCGACAGGGTGGGGCGCCCTGAGGGCAGGAACCGCAGAATTCCCCCATCGTTTGGCCCCGGATGACAATCGTTGGGAAGGCAATTTACTGCTTGACGCCGGCGAGAGCCAGCAGGGTCAGCAGAATGCGCTTGAGACTTAGTTCGCGACCGTTGCAATCGAACCATTCCTGAAGAGTGTGAGCGCCTCCGCCGGTGCCGCCACCGCCGATGGCGATGGCTTCGCGGGCCAGCGATAACGGGATGTTGGCGTCGGTGGAGGCGCGCTGGATTTGGGCGGCGTTGCCGAGGTGGGAGTCGACGGCGCGAATGACTTTGAGCATGCGAGCGTCAGAAGCGAGTTCGCCGGCGGGACGGCTGCCGATGGCGACAATTTCATGGCTCAGACCAGAAGAGCGTTTCGGGGAGGGGTTGCGGCGTTCGCTGGCCACGGTTTCCTCATCCTCGGCTTTCTCCAGTTCGCTGCGCAGAGACGCTTCCAGACGTTCCATTTCCGCCATCGATGTGGAGCGAATATCCACGCGCATGCTGGCGGACTCGGGGATGGAGTTAACGGAAGTGCCGCCGCGGATTACGCCGATGTTGAAAGTCGTCTTGGGAGACGCGGGGACCGGAGTCTGGGTGAAAGCGCGAATGGCGCGGGCCAGCACCAGAATTGGATTGGGGGCGCCAAAGTCGCTCCAGGAGTGGCCGCCGGGACCGCGGACGATGACTTCAAAGCGGCGGCTGCCAAGGGCTTCGGCAACGATGGTATCGGCGCCGGCGCCGTCGAGGACGAGACTGTAGCGGATGGAATCCTTCCACCGGGGATGGGCGAAAATGTGGCGCATGCCGCGGAGATCACCTTCGCCCTCTTCACCGACATTACCGATGAAAACGATGGCAGTCTGCGGGGATATTTTCGCGGCCTGCAAGGCGGCCGCGACGGCGAGCAGGGCAACGACTCCCGCGCCGTTGTCAGAAACCCCGGGACCGTAGAGACGAGTTCCCTGCTGGCGGACGTTGAGCGGGGTTCCGGCGGGAAAAACGGTATCAATGTGGGCGCTCAGGGAGACGAACCCGGGGCCGGAGCCGCGGGTGCCGAAAACGTTTCCTACTTCGTCGATGTGGATGTCGGCGAGTCCAACTTCACGAAAGCGCTTCTTCAGCCATTCGGCGCGGGCAACCTCCGCGAACGGCGGGGCGGGAATTCTGGCCATCTCGAGCTGCCAGTGGGCTAGTTGAGTCTCCTGCGAACGGAACCAGGCGGAGGCGGCGCGCAACTCGGGAATAGCTGCCAGACGGGCGATCTCCTGCTGAGGGGTAGCGAGGGCTTCCGGTAGAGTTTCGCGTGGGGAGGCCATGGAACTTGTCGGTCATCTTACAACGGGCGAGGCTCTATATGTGGTGAAAAGCGGAGCAACGGCAACCAGTTGGGGTAGCGGGCAATCTAACTGGAAAGCAGCAACTCTCGTGGCCGGTCTCACGGTCAGCCGGGAAGAGTCAACAAGCCACAAAGGGTCCGAACGTACACAAAGGCTTAGGTTCAGGTGTCCGGAAGTGTATGCAGGGCAAATGGGATCGGTCATATAATCAGGTCATGGTCATGAAGCGATTGTGCGTGGCATTTCGGCTGGTAGCGGTGTTTGCCATTTGCGGACTGCTGCTACCGGCGGCTCTGGCGGATGAAGGGCCGCTCGAGAACACGCAGCCGAAGAACATCACGGTGGAGGAGATGATTCAACGGTTTGCGGCGAAGGAGAAGGAGTTCAAGACGGCGCGCGATCAGTACACCTACCGGCAGTCGGTGAAGGTGCAGGTGCTCGACGGCAGTACGGTCAACGGTGAATATCAGCAGGTTTTCGACGTGATTTTCGACGACCAGGGCAGGCGCATAGAAAATGTGGTATTCGCGCCCCAATCGACACTCGATGGTGCAGGCCTTTCGATGGATCAGGGGGACTTTGAAGACATCCGGCAGCGGTTGCCGTTCGTGCTGACCAGCGACGAACTTCCGGAATACAACATTCTTTACGTGGGGCAACAGCAGGAAGATGAATTGCACTGCTACGTTTTCGACATTGCGCCCAAACAGATTGTGGGTAAGAAGCGTTATTTTCAGGGGCGGATCTGGGTGGACGATCACGATTTTCAGATCGTCAAGACTTATGGAAAGACGGTGCCTGACATCAACGCCGGGAACAAGAAGAAGGCCAAGGACGAACACCTGTATCCGAAATTCACCACCTGGCGTGAACAAGTTGATGGGGCGTATTGGTTTCCCACCTACACACGCGCCGACGACACTCTGCACTTCACCCAAGGCGACATTCACATCCGTGAGATCGTGAAATACGAGAATTACAAGCGGTTCGGGTCGAAATCGAAGATCACCTTCGATGGGAAAGAAGTGCCGAAGACGGATGGGAAAGAGCAGCCGCAGAAGCCGCAGTGAGCCGTCAGCACTCAGCATTCAGCCCTGCATGGACCGTGGTGATCCCTGTAACTCCCAGCGGATGTTCTGGCTGAATGCTGACGGCTGAATGCTGACGGCTGAGTGCTGATGGCTCAGTAGAAAAGGTACTTGCGCCATTTGTCGTCGGAGCGGCCCATCAAGCGCATGATGTGGCGGCTGGTGTGGAGATTGAAGGCGCGAGGCTCGCGCATCAGTTTCATGCGGGCTTCGGCGGGAAGCTGATTTCCCTTCTGGCGGTTGCAGAGATGGCAGCAGGCGACCAGATTCTCCCAGGTAGAAAGGCCGCCACGGGAGCGGGGCACAACGTGATCGAGCGTCAACTCACCTGAAGGCAGAACTTCCCCACAATACTGGCAGGTATTGCGATCGCGCAGCAGGATATTCTTGCGCGAGAGGGCGCGGGTCTGATGCGGAATGCGGCGGTACTCAAGCAGCCGGATCACCGAAGGCAGGCGCATGGCCAGTCGAGCGGCGTGGAGGAAATGGCCGTTCTCTTCTTCCGTCATGGCCACACCCTTGAGCACAAGAACGATGGCACGGCGGGCGGCGCAGACGTTGATAGGCTCGTAGGAGGCGTTCAGCACCAGCACGGGCGCGTGGAGAACGTGGACTTCACCGTCGGGGCGAGACAGGGTCATGCTCGGAGGCAGAGTGTGAGTCCGCGTCATGCCCAGCGCCGAATTGTGCCACTTCCCTGACATATCTCCCTAGCTTGCAGCGGCCATGGTCATGACCACGGGCTGTGCTTCTAATCGTGCCGATTGTGTTTCCAGCTTCAGCGTGCGGGCGACGGTTGCGACATAGACTTTGGCCGCGCCGGCACGGCGCAATACCACGGCGCATTCGGAAACCGTGGTGCCGGTGGTGAAAACGTCATCGACCAGCAGAACTTCGCGGCCACGAATGACTTCAGGCGCAGTCACGGCGAATGCTCCTCGCAGGTTCTCGCGACGCTGGTGGCGCGACAGGCCGATTTGCGACTGGGTCTCGCGGGTGCGCTCGAGGGCCGGACTGAGTTCGAAGCTCCCGGACGAATCGAGTTTCAAGACGGTGCGAGCAATCAACTCCGCCTGATTGAAACCGCGCTGACGCCGTTTGCGCGAGTATAAAGGCACGGGAACGACGAGCACCGGTCCGTCGGCGAAGAGCGGCCGGAGCGGAGCGATGGCGTCGGCCAGCATGCGTGCGAGGACGCTGGCGGCGGGACGGACACCGTCGTACTTGAGCAGATGAATGAGTTCACGCAGGCCGCCCTCATAGCTGCCATAGGCGGCAGCCTTTACATACGGAGGCGCGAGGCGGCGACAGAGAGTGCAGCGGGCCTCGCCGTCAGTAAAGAGTCCGTAGGGACCGGGCAGACGCTCACCACAGATGGAGCAGAGGGCACCAGCCAGGGGGCGAATAGACGAAAGACAGTCATCACAGACGGGCAGGCGTGAGATATTCAGTAATGGCGAAGCGCAGAGGCGGCAATCGGAAGGAAAAAGGGTGGCGAACAGGGCTGTGGCGATGTTATGAACTCCGGAGGTCAGAGGGGAAAGCAACGAACCTTGCAGCGTCCGAAGAGGAGATCGAGTTGAGCCCTTGCTACTGCTGAAGACAAGCCTCCCTCGCCCAAGCGCCACAGCAGGGCTCCAGCCGGGCGAATCTTCTATAGTATAGCGACGCGGCGGGGAGGGCGCAACGCGGGATGATCACGAAAGTCACATGGTTCGCACCCGGCGCAAGATGCCCATGGGACAGCGAGACGCCGGCATTGCGAGATGAGCGCACTTGTAATCTTCAGGCTGCGCGTGCTAACTTTCGCCGTCTTAGCTTTTGCGCCTATTCCTGACCACTGACGAGGGTTTTGCCTATGAGTCCCACCGGTACAACGGAAGCTCCGAAGAAATTTCGCCCATACGTTCCTGAAAACATGGAGATGAAGGAGTTCACGTTCCGGGCTGTGTTGATCGGCCTGGTGATGACGGGGATTCTGGGGGCGGCCAATGCCTATCTCGGATTGAAAGCTGGGATGACGATTGCGGCTACGTATCCGGCGGCGGTGATTGGCATGTCACTTTTGCGGCTGATGAAAGGGACGCTGCTGGAAGAGAACATGGCGCGAACTGTCGGCGCGATTGGCGAATCGGTGGCGGCGGGCGCAGTGTTCACGATTCCGGCATTTGTGCTGGCTGGATTGTGGCCGAGCCTGGGCATGGAACATTACTGGGCGTCGGTGGCCCTGATGGTGATCGGCGGGTTGCTGGGGATTCTGTTTGTCACGCTGCTGCGGCGGGTGATGGTGGAAGATGCTGAGCTTCCCTTCCCCGAGTCGGTGGCGGCATCGGAAATCCATAAGGCGGGACAGCAGGGTTCGAAAGCGGCGAAGATTCTGTTCGCCAACATGGGCTTTGGCGGCGTGATGTATTTCCTGTCGCAGGTCAATCTTTTCTGGTACACGAGAAATATCCTGGTGGATATTCCGAAGATGGCGACCGGGCTGCGGCTAGGCCGCGGAACGAACGCGCCGATGCTGGCAACCGGTGGGATGAGTCAGTTCACGTCGCCGGCGGTCAGCCCGGCTTACCTGGGCGTGGGATACATCATTGGGCCGCGGCTGGCGTCACTGAATTTTGCGGGCGGCGTGGTGGCGTGGGGACTGCTGGTTCCGCTCTTAATTTATTTCCTGGGACCGAATTTGCCGGCGATGCCGGAAGGCGCGAACCCGGCGGCCTATTGGGGAGGGATCGCGTTCAGCGTGTGGTATTCGATCGTGCGTCCGATCGCGGTGGGCGGGATGCTGGTGGGTGCGGGGTTCACTCTGTTCCGCATGCGCAAGCAACTGATAGCTGGCATGAAGCGCGCGGTTTCAGATCTGAAAAAGTCGGCGGAAGCGCATCAGGCGACCAGCCGCATTGATCGCGACCTGAATGCAAAAGTCGTCTTTGCGGGCGTTGGGCTGGTATTCATCGCCATGATCGGGTTGTACTACTACTTCATCTCCGCAGCGCACAACCTGTCGGGAAGCAAGGTGATTGCGGGCGCGGTGGTTGCGGCTGCGGTGATGATCGTGCTGGGATTCTTCTTTGCGGCCGTGTCAGGGAATTTGGTGGGCATGATTGGATCATCGAATAATCCGGTTTCCGGCCTGACGTTGTGCACGCTGGTGGTGGCAGCGCTGCTGATGGTGGCGCTGGGAGTCTCAGGTGTTGGGGGAGTGGCTGCTGTGCTGGGAGTGGCCGCTGTGGTCTGCGTTTCGTCGGCGGTGGCGGGCGAGATGTTGCAGGACTTGAAGGCAGGGCACATTTTGGGCGGCACACCATCGAAAATGCAGCTCGGCGATATTCTGGGCACGATTGTGGCGTCTTTAGTTCTGTTCTTCCCGCTGATGATCCTCGACAAGGCTTATCACTTCGGCAGTGCGGCTTTGCCCGCACCGCAAGCGGGACTTATGGCGATGTTGTCGCAAGGGATTGTGGGCGGGAACATGGCGTGGCCGCTGGTGATTGTGGGCATCCTGATGGGATTCGCCATGATCCTGGTGGAAGTGAAGAGTCCCATGTTGTTTTCGGTGGGGATGTATTTGCCGCTGGAAACGACGTCGGCGATTTTTGTGGGCGGAGTGATTCGCTGGTTTACTGACAAGCTGCGTGACCGGCGTGGATACAACGATGCGCAGAAGGCGCGGGTGGACAATGCGGGAGTGCTGACGGCGTCGGGCTTGATCGCGGGAGAAGCACTATGCGGGTTGGTGATCGCCGGAGTTGTGGGGAGCAATCACCAGCTTTGGCATATTGACATTGGTGACTTTGCGTTCTCCGGGTTGATCGGGCTGGCGGTGCTGATTTTTGTGATGATGAGAGTGCCACTGGCGAATGCGGGGAGTCCGGATGAACCGGCGCCGCCGACGGCGATTATGTAGCAGAGGCACTAACCACTAAGGACACGAAGGTACACAAAGGGATTCTTGGTTCGAGTTGATCTCCTTTGTGATCCTTCGTGTCCTTTGTGGTTCAGGCCGCTTGATTCTCAACCACGGAAGGCACAGAGGTTCACGGAGAAAAACTTCGAGTGTTGATCTCTGACAGTGTGGCGGCGGTGCGAGAACGAATCGCAGAAGCAGCGCGGCGCGCGGGACGCGATCCGGCCGAGGTTTCGTTGATGGCAGTGAGCAAGACACAGCCAGCGGAACGCATTCGCGAGGCGTATGCCGCAGGGCTACGGCTGTTTGGGGAGAATCGGGTGCAGGAGTTCGCCGGGAAAGCGGGGGCCCTGGCGGATTTGGCTGACGCCGAATGGCGGATGATTGGGCACTTGCAGACGAACAAGGCGTCTCTGGCAGCGGAGCTGTTTACCGCCGTTGAATCGGTGGATTCGTTGCGGCTGGCGGAGAAGTTAAATGCGGCCACGGGCGCGCTTGGGAAGAAGCTGGCGGTGTTGATTGAGATCAACGTGGGTGGAGAAGCAGCGAAGAGCGGCGTGGCGGCTGAATCGAAGGACTTGCAAGACTTGCTGCAAGGGGCGGCGAGGCTGGAGCACCTTGAGTTTCGCGGATTGATGACGGTACCGCCGTTTACCGAAGATCCACAACAGGCACGGCCGTATTTCAGGAAGCTGCGGGAATTGCGCGATCAGATTGCAGGGCAACATCTGCCCGGGGTTGGAATGCAAGTACTTTCGATGGGGATGTCGCTTGACTTTGAAGTGGCTATTGAAGAGGGATCGACTTGTGTGCGGGTGGGAACAGGCATTTTTGGGGAAAGAACGAAAACATAGTTCACACCCGGACACGGAGGCGCGGGGAGATAGCAACGAATGATCGCGGTCAACGGAAGCGCGTCCGGCGTCAGCTTTGCGGTGAAGGTCCAACCGCGGGCTAAGAAGAACGCCATCATTGGCGAACTGGGCGATGCGTTGAAGATTGCGCTGACTGCGCCTCCGGTTGAAGGGCGCGCCAATGAAGAGTGTATTAAATTCTTTGCAAATCTTTTGGAGGTTCCGCGATCGTCCGTTAGTATTGCGTCCGGCGAGAGCAGCCGGCGAAAGGTGATTCGGGTGGCGGGGTTGTCAGCGGGGGAGTTGCGCACGCGGCTTAAGTTGTGATGGTGGGCGCCCACCCGACAGCCGGCGCTACGCCCGAGAACATCCCATGAGTTTATCTTTTTCCGAGCGCTTTAATGAGATTCGTACCGGGTTTGAGCGGCCGTTCTGGATCGCAAACATCAGCGAGATTTTCGAACGGCTGTCTTATTACGGGGCGTTTGCTTCGCTGGCGCTTTATCTTCAGGAGAAGCTTAATTTCTCCACGGAGCAGACGGGGACGCTGACCGGCATTTTTGGCGGGATGGTGTGGTTCCTGGCAATTTTTGGCGGGGCCATTGCCGATCGGCTGGGTTTCCGTCGCGCGCTGGCAACCGCCTACCTGATTCTGGCGGTGGCGTATTTTCTGATTGGGTCGATCGGTGCGGCGTGGCTGGCGCCGGTGCGCAATGCGGTGCCGCTCAGTTTGTTTGTCGGATTTATTCTGATCCTGCCGGCGCTGGGCATATCGATGGTGAAGCCTTGCGTGGTGGGAACCACGGCGCGGGCTTCCCAACCCAACGTTCGCACCATCGGTTACTCGATTTACTACACGATGGTAAACATCGGCGGGGCTGCCGGCCCCCTGGTTGCGTCCTGGACACACCGCCATCTGGGCGTGGAGAAGGTATATCGCGTCTCGGCGCTCAGCGTATTCGCGATGTTTTTTGTGGTCTTGTTCTTCTTTCGTGAACCGCGTAAGGCGGGAGATGCGCCGCCGCCTTCGATTGCCACGGTGGCGCGGAATTTCTGCGTGGTGGTGGGTAACTACCGGCTGGTATTGCCGGTCCTGTTGATCGCGCTGCTGCTGCGGATTGGGTTGTGGGTGTATCCCGGATTCGGAGTGCGGTGGTGGGTTTGGGCAGGGCTTCTGCTGCTGGTACTCGCCGGCATCAGCAAGTTCATGTGGTTTCTCGTGTTGTTCACGGGATACTGGGTTGTCTTCTGGCAGGAGTTCACCAGCCTGCCGGGATACATTCATCGATACGTCAGTTCCCAAGCCGACGTGGAAAAGATTCTGGCGACCGACGCGATCACGGTGATCTGCCTGACCCTGGCCGTGAGTCTTTTGACGCGCAAGATACCGGCGTTTCAGGCAGTGATTTTAGGGACGGTGATCACGTCGCTTTCGTGGTTGATTCTGGCCTTGCGGCCCACGGTGTGGGGCGCAGTGCTCTCGCTGTTTGTGCTGGCGCTGGGCGAGATCACGCAGCAACCTCCGTACTACGACTATATTTCGCGGCTGGCTCCGCCCGGACAGCAAGGAACGTACATGGGATTTGCGTTCCTGCCGCTTGGGATTGGATCGCTGATCGGGGGATGGTTTGGCGGAACGCTGATGCATCACTTTGGCGAGGTCACACATCAGCCGGAGCGCATGTGGTGGGTGGTGACGGGAGTGGGACTGGCGACGGCAGCGGCGCTGTGGATTTATAACCGGGTGGTGAAGGCGTAAACGGTAGCCGCAGATTGCGCATAAACGCAGGTCGATGGAAAGAGCTGATCCAAAGCGGGCGGCTGCGAAAGTTCGCCGAATGTTGAAGAGTGGCGGCGCGGCGGAACATGCCGCGGGTGTGCAGTGGTTCTTCAAGGAAGAAATCAAGTCCCACGGATGGTATACCGCAGATCTCCGCCGAGAGGCGGTGAAATGCCGGCGGGAGATTCTTAAGGAGTTCGGACTTCCCTTTCTGCTGAAGGTTGCTGATCAGCTTTTTTCCGGAAGGAATCTCGAAGAAAAAGTCTTCGCGGTGTTTTTGCTGGAGAATTTGACACGCGAGTTTGGAGATGACGAATTCAGATTGTTTGAGTCGTGGTTGCCGCGGATCAGTAGTTGGGCGGACCATGATGGGCTGGTGCATTATTTGATCTCTCCGATGGTGGCGGCCAAGCCTGACCGAACGAAGAATGTTTTTCGCTGGGCGAAGTCGGGGAATCGTTGGCATCGTCGAGCGGCTTGCGTGGCGTTGATTCGCGGGGCGCGGCAGAAGATGTTTTTTTCGGAGATCAAGCGACTGGCTGCGATGCTTGTGACAGATGATGAAGACATGGTCCAGAAGGGTCTGGGATGGCTGCTGCGGGAAACGGCGAAGTACGACGCCAAGCGGGCGGTACCTTATCTGATGAGAATTCGCGAACGGGCGCCGCGACTGGTATTGCGGACGGCGTGCGAGACGCTGCCGGAAATCACGAAAGACAGGATCCTGGGTCGAACCTAGAGCACCTTTTACAAATCTTTTACACCTCTATGACAACGGACGTATCTATTCTGCCTCAGATTGTACGGTCGACTGGAACGAACTCGTCGCGGCCAGAAGGAGAGAGTGTCATGAACAATAGGGACAGCGATACATCACGTGTTGGACTGTTATGTAAGGCTGGGTTCGTGGCGTTGCTGACGCTGGCGGGCTTTGTCATGTGGGAAGCGGCAATGGCCCCGGAGCCTGCAAGTGCTTCCACACAGACCAGCGCAGCGCAGTCCGCGCCATTCGCGGGCGCTGGCGCGATCCTGGTTCGAGGCAGGCTTGGCGGCGAGATTATGGGCTATGACATCGACCAAAACGGCAACGAGGGCTTGCTGAGCGAGGCGGTGACGTTGGGGATCGACCAGTACAAAGTGGCGACAGAAACATTTGACCAGACGACCGGGCAGATCATTAAGGTGCTCGCAGAGGAAGAATTGACCCAGACGGACGATTTCGTGACCCAGGGAATCTTCGCGAACCACGTCGGGCTTGATCTTTTTCAACACCAGGGGAACAAGTTCCTCACTGTAAATCCGCTCAGCTCGAACAAGTTTACTGGACGCTGGACTCCCCCTATCAAGTCGGACTATCTGATGTGGGAGATCAGCGTCAACCAGCAGACGTCCAATGTCGCGGTCCTACAGGTGACGTTTGACGGCAGCCCTGTCTCGTATCTATTTGGTTCCAATATTGCGGCCAATACTTTCGGTCCACAAATCTCGCTGGAACCGATCTCGGCAGACTTCCAATTCCCGTTAATCGCGCTCGATACCAAGACGAACCGGGTCGTACTGGCGCAAACCGGAATATGCGCGAACTGCACACCCCACATGGCCTCAGTCAATATGACGGATGGCAAGATGGTCGAGACGCTTGGCCTGGGAGTGGGGAGCGTGCAGGGCCTGGCAGTCGATTCTGCCACTGGCATCGCGTGCACGACCACGACCATCGATCAGAATGTAGAGTTCTACGATGTGGCTAACGGAACCGGGTTCCTGGTGCACCTGCCGGGGGCGTCGAGTGAATTACAGAGCGGGCAGGATGTGGAGGTGGATCCGATCCATCACGTATTCCTGGTGCAACAATATACGTCGACGGGAAACGTTAATGACCCCCAACCGCATATCTATGTATACGATGAGAAGGGCAACCTTCTGGAGACGGTCGCAGGGCTGCAAAGAATCCCAATCAGCCCGGTACGGATTGCGATCAACCCCAAGACACGAATCGGATACGTCCCGGTAGTATTCAATGAGATGGTAACCGAGCTTCAGTCTTTCACATACTAGATTTGTGTGCGAGAGGGGTGAGGATAGCAAATGGCTCCGGGTGACGGAGCCATTTCTGTTTGTGCAAGCTTCTCCTGTCTGCTGTCGAGTTTCGCTCGGCGGGACATCCGATCGCGACTGTCCCCACGTGAGTTACGATTCGCTCAAATGGCTGGTCTTGTTTAGAATAGTGATTTGCCCATGAACCTGGCTGCCATTCAGTCTGCCCTGCGCGAGCGCAACATCGACGCCTGGCTTTTCTACGATCACCACCATCGGGATCCCATTGCCTACCGGGTGCTGGGTTTGCCTGGGAATTTGATGGTTACGCGGCGGTGGTATTACGTGATTCCCGCGCTTGGCGAGCCGGTCAAACTGGTCCACAAGATCGAGTCAGGACATCTGGATACGCTTCCCGGCAAGAAATTGCAGTATGCCGCCTGGCAAGAATTGTTTGAACACATCAAAGGATTGTTGGCGGCATATCGGGATGTGGCGATGCAATATTCCCCAAACAATGTGGTCTTCTACGTCTCGCTGGTAGATGCGGGAACGGTAGAAATGGTTCGGGGATTAGGCAAGAACGTGGTGAGTTCGGGCGATCTGGTGGCACAGTTTGAGGCGACATGGACGGAAGAGCAGATCAAGAGCCACTACGCGGCACGAGATGCAGTTGATGCGATCACGGCCGAGGCTTTCAAGGAGATCGGGCGGCGGGTACGAAATGGTGGGGCGAATGAATATCAGATTCAGCAGTGGTTCATGGAAGCATTCGGGCGCGAGAACCTGGTGACGGATGATCCGCCGATTGTGGGGGTAAACGCGAACAGCGGAAACCCGCATTATGAACCTCATGCACAGGGTTCGGCGCCGATTCGCGAAGGTGACTTCGTTTTGCTCGACGTATGGGCGAAGAAAAATACGCCGGGCGCCGTCTACTATGACATCACCTGGACGGGGTTTGTTGGCATGGCACCGTCCGAGAGGATGCGAGAGGTCTTTGCGGTTGTGACCGGCGCTCGCGACGCGGGCGTGAAAACGGTACAGGACGCGATTGCCTCGGGCCGCGCCATTGCGGGGTGGGAAGTGGACAGGGCGACGCGGGAACATATCCGCAAGGCGGGACTGGGAGATTATTTTATCCATCGCACCGGGCATTCGATTGGAACCGATGTACACGCCAACGGCGCCAACATGGATGATCTGGAAACCCACGACGAACGACGCATTCTCGCCAATTCCTGCTTTTCAATTGAACCCGGCGTCTATCTGCCGGAGTTTGGCGTGCGCAGTGAAGTAAATGTGCTGGTCCGGTCGAAGGCGGCGGAAGTGACGGGTAAAATCCAACGTGAGATTGTGCTGATCTAAATGGCAAATTCCTCAAGCGGCAAGAAATCATCAGAAGCAACCGAGGCGGCGACACCGCCGCTCACCACCATGGCGGTGCTGGCTCCGGCGGTGGGATGGCTGATCCCTGGAGCCGGACACCTGATTCAGAAGCGATGGACCCGTGGCGTGCTGCTGCTGGGCTCGATTGCGACCATGTTTGTACTGGGCCTGCTGATGCAAGGGCACGTCTATCAGCCGAATGGCGGGGACATCCTCGACATGCTTGGATTCGTCGGCGACGTTGGAGCCGGGGGGTTATACATTCTGACGCAAGTGATGAACTGGGGAGCGGGCGCAATTTCACACGCTACGGCGGATTATGGGACCAAGTATTTGATTGTCGCGGGGCTGCTGAATTTCATCAGCGCAGCGGACGCTTATCATATTGCAGTGGGGAAAAAACCGTGATCCTCACCCTTTCCCATTTCAGCGCCGCAGTGTTGTTCGCAGTATTTGCTTCAGTGGTGTTCGGCATCACGCAGCGCAGCACCTCGCGTGAGCAGTTCCGCTACGGACTGTATTGCTTCGCCATGTTCGTAGGCGGAGTATTCGTGGCGGGTTGGGTGATGTGGTTTTTGAGGAGATAGCTTTTGGCTCTTGGCTTTTAGCTCTTAGCTTTTAGCTCTTAGCTGAGGGCCAAGAGCCAAGGTCCAAAGGCCTCTTCTAAACAGAGATTACGCTCAACGGCGTTAACCACCGCGAACACAGAGGTCCTGGCTTCGGGATCTTGGTTTCTTGCCTTTGGCTAAAGGCCAAAAGCTAAGAGCCAAGAGCCTCTCACCCCTCCCAGACGAAGGCGTCGAAGATGCGTTTGGTGTTGAATCCCAGGCGAAGGTAGAGGTCCACGGCACGAACGTTGGCTTGAGTGACGGTCAACGAAAGGAGCGAAAATTGTCTTTGACGAAGATTGTTGGCGCTGCACTCCAGTAGAGCTTCCCCGACTCCCTTTGAACGGAATTCCGGCAGGACACAGACCTGAGTCACGTGGCCTACGTCTTGTCGCACGCGCGAACACAGAATCAATCCCAACAGGGCTCGCGTTTTGGGATGCAAGGCAACGAAGGAAGACTCGGGATCAAACGTACCGCAACCGGGAAAGCGGACGATATTGTTCAGGAAACGCAAGGAGCCGCTCAAAGTACGGTACTGGTCGTTGATCTCAGAATCGACGTGTCCACGATAGGCGGAAGTAATGACGGCGGCGGCGGGCTGATAGTCCTGTTCGGACCAGCGGCGAATATCAATATCGGTGCGGGAGCGCACGTCGGGCTTGGCTCGGTTCTCGAGCGGCAAAACCATAAAGAGGCGGGCATGGCGGTGGAAACCCTGGTCGACGAAGGGCTGGGCGACGACTCCAGTCTCATGGGCGAGGAGTTGGGACTCCACACGATTGATGCCGGGGGATTGCTGAAGGGTCTCAATCACATGCACCAGCAGCCGGGTTTCGACTGCGTGCGGATCCGGCAAGCGTCCGCCGCTGGCGACAAACAAATCACCGATCACACCCTTACTGCCTTCATAGACGAAGAAAGCATAGCCTAAAATGCGTCCGCGATCGACGGCGGCGTAGCCGGGAAGAATTTTGGCGTCGACGTAGCGGAGAATCATCGCGGCGGAACTGGAGTAATCCCAGGAGAGCATCGTCTCCCAGACCTGGGTCTCGTCGTCAAGCAGAGGACGTAAGTCGACCGCGGAGAAATGCCTGAGATCGAGAATCTCCACCCGGGCTCCTGAAGGGGCTCTGCGGATCAGCAATAATTCTGATCGCGAACCGAGTTTAGATGTTCGACGGGTAGAGAGGCAAACCAAGGGAACAAAGGGCATACACACAGCCGGGAAGGCGACTCCGTTAGGGTGTCGGGGTTTGGCCCGAAATCCAGTAGTAATCGAGGCGTTGAGGGGTGAACGTGCCTAGATACAGGACCCGGCGGCCGGTGAGTTGTAGAACCAGATCGTCGCGTGATCCGGATGGAATCACCACGATGTGTTCGTGCGGAGGAATCTGGCCGCTTTCGTATCGGTTAACGATCTGATCGCGGTAAAAGGCAAGGCCAAATTCGGTCTCACGCCGTAGATGGAAGACAGCCAGGGGCAAAGGCCGGGACGCCAGTTTGCCGAGTACGATCGCCAAGGGGCGAGCGGAAACGATGCTGTCGAAAGCCGGGGCGTAGAGTCGCAACACGGCTGCGACCGCCAGGACCACGGGAATAAGGGTGACGAAGCGAAGCATGCGAAGGCCGGTTGGCAAACGCAGGGTGAGGACAATGCCAATCGCAAGTGCGAAGGCGAAAGTGATGACAATCACCGTCGGGGTGCTGGCGGTGATGCGGTGAAGAAGCAAGATTTGTCCCAACAGCAGCGCGGGGACAACGAGACTGGCGGCGACGATCGCATGCAGGGTGATGGCAACAGCACCCGGCTGGCGGTCAGCGGCGACGTGGCTGCGCACGTAGTCTGCCAGCAGCAGTGTAGCGGCGGGCAGAGCTGGAAGGATGTAACCGGGCAGCTTCGACTGGGAGATGGAGAAAAAAATGATGGGGAGGAAAAACCAGATCAAGAGAAAGACGTTGAGCGCTTCTTCCGGAGAATTTGACTTCTCTCTGCGCTCTGACCACCGGCGCTCTGACCACCAGTCGCGGATAGTCTCGGCGATGGCGGCGACGGCGAGTACTGCCCAAGGAAGCAGCGCGGCCAGACCGACGGGGATGTAGTACCAGAAGGGCTCGCGATGGTGATAGAGGTTGCTGCTGAAGCGCTCGAGGTTATGTTGCAGGATGAAGGCGTGAAAAAAATCAGGGTTCCGGATTTGTACGGCGATGTACCAGGGCAATGCGATCAGTCCGAAGATCAGCATCCCTCGAATTGACAGGGTACGGCGAAGGATTCCGTAGTCTCCCCGCAAGACGGCGAAAATGCTGATGATCACCGCAGCCAGGAACGGCGCTACCGGGCCTTTGGCGAGCATTCCCAAGGCCAAGAAGGCGTACGCAAGCCACAAGTAAATAAGGGTAGCGCTCTCGTGCCACGTGTACCAGGCCAGCAAGGCGGCGGTGAATGAGGCTGCAAGAGCCATGTCCATGGAGGCGGCGCGGGCGAAGCCGATAATGCCGGCGGCTGAAGCGGTCATGAGAGCGGCGTCGAGTTGAGAGCCGGGACGAAATCGACAGAAGAAAAGATAAACGGCGATCACCATGAGAGTGGCGTCGATCGCCGAGGGCAGACGCGCGGCCCAGTCACTCACTCCGAACATGCGGAACGTGAGCATGGCCTGCCAGTAATAGAGTGGAGGTTTTTCCAGCCAGGGCTGGCCGCCGAGGGTCGGAGTGATCCAGTCGTGACGGGCGAGCATTTCGCGTGCAACCTGAGCGTAGCGGGGTTCGTCGGCGCCGAGCAGGCCGAAAAATGCGAGGCCGTAAAAGAACAGAAATCCGCAGAAGCCAGCAAGGAGAAGGGCGTCAGTGCGATATCTTGAGTTCAACAGCAGCCCCAGGGCCACGGATTTTCACGGATCCACACGGATAAGGCCTTCTTTCTTTTCAGTTCCGATGTACTGGTTTCAGAAGCGCGTAAGCACTGACCAGCGCCCAGGTGACTTCGAGCACAACAAATCCGATTTGAAAGGGATGAAAGGCAATGTAGGCAAGAATCGCGGAGCCGATGGTGTTCAGAATGTTGTAGGCGGCTCGGCGCGAATCCATCCATCCTCGCTGGTGGCCGACGTAGGCAATCAGAATGAGCAGCGCCCCGGCAAACGAAGCGGCTTGCCGCGCAAGTGAAATGTCCATGGCCCACTATTGTACGGAAGGATCGGCTCGAAGATGCGCGATGATGCACTCGACGGCCGATGAGAGTGGGCCGTCAAGCGAGCAACCGCTGGCACACTTGTGGCCGCCGCCGCCGAAAGCCTGGGCCACGGCCGCGACGTTGAGCTGGCCTTTGCTTCGCAGGCTGACGCGAAAGCGGCCATCGGGCAACTCGCGGAAAAATGCCGCAACCTCGACATCCTGGATCGAGAGTGCGTAGTTTACCAAGCCTTCGCAGTCTTCCTCGCGGGCACCAGCGGCATCCATTTGCTGTTGAGTGACGGAAACCCATGCCAGAGGGCCATCGCGGTGGAGGTTCGACAGGGCCGCACCCAATAGACGCAGTTTGGCGGTGGAATGGGCAAAATACACGTTGCGGGCGCAGTGCGCGGGATCGGCCCCCGCCAACACCAACTCTCGCGCCAGCGCAAAAGTGCGCTCGCCGGTGCCTTCGAACATGAACGAGCCAGTGTCAGTGAGTACGGCAGTGTAAAGGCAGGTTGCGATCTCAGGGGAGATTTTCACACCTGCCTGACGTGCGAGAAGATAGACCATTTCGGCGGTGGCGACGGCCTGGGGATCGATCCAGTTCACGTCGGCGAAGGGGCGGCCACTGAGATGGTGGTCGATGCTGATCAGGAAGTGATTTTCGAGTCCGGCCAGGCGGGTGCGCTGAATGCTGTCACATTCGAGAATGATGGCGGCTTCAAAATTGCCGTTAATGTGGTCGGCGTGGATGACGGAATCAGCGAAGGGCAGGGGCTGATAGATGCGGGGCACACCGTCGTGCAAGACAACTTCGGCGTGTTTGCCCATGAGGCGCAGAATCTGGGCGCAGGCCAGAGCGGACCCCACGGCATCGCCGTCAGGGCGGGCGTGTGACGTCAGCAGGAAGCGGCTGCGCTGATCGATATGTTTGAGGACTTCGTCAAGCATGTTCTAGCGTTTCTTTCTCTTCTTGGTGCGGCTCAGCAGTTCGTCGATTCTGGCACCGAATTGCTGCGAGCGGTCGAGCTGAAAATAAAGCTCCGGGGGCCGGCGAAGATGCAAGTTCTCGGCCACTTCGCGACGGATGAACCCGACGGCGGCGGTCAATCCTTGAAGGGAGCGTTCGGCGTCTTCTTCGTCGCCTTCGAGGGTAACGAAGACCCGCGCCGATCGCGAATCCTCGGCCAGCACCACGCTGGTGACGCTGACCAGCCCGATACGAGGGTCTCCGAGTTCGCCTTCGACGATGGTTTCGATCTCTTCGCGCAGGGCTTCTCCGAGCCGTTCCCTATGATATTTGCGAGCGCGCTGCTCCACGGTTTCCTCTCGGAGTAAAACGGATGAGGATATCAGAAAATGGGGGTTGCGTGTGGGCCAGGAGGGCGTTGGGAGGTACTTAGGTTATGGCGGGGCAAGAAGTGCAGACCTCAATGCCTACAACCGCTCCCGGACCAAGCTGTACCGCAGCTGTAAACTGCTGCTCCACCCAAAATCAGTGGCCGCACGCAGAAATGCATAGGTCCCTTCGGCTTCGCTCAGGGCGGGCTCTTCGTTGGGAGTCGCCCGCTGCGCGAGCGACTCCGCGTCCTCAGGACGACAAAGGTGTTAGAGGTAGTCGACGAAGGAGTCGGCAATCTCGGCTCCGGCGTTGTTAGTGATCCGGTTAGCCTGGCGTTCGACGTTTTTCATCAAGCCGTCGAGATAGTCGCGTGAGTCGGAAATGGCGACTACTCCGACGGTGGCGCGGTTCCATAGGCTGCTGGGTTCGAGTTCGGCAACGGAGACGTTGAAGCTGGAACGCAGGCGGTCTTTCAGGCTACGGAGGACGCGGCGTTTGTCTTTGAGCGACTGCGCGGCCTCGATGTGGAGCTCGATAGTGAGGAGGGCGATCATTGGATTGTCCAATCAAAAGTACCATATCAGATGCTGGTATTGAATATGGTATAATTTTAGTCGTTATGGAAACAGTTCGAAAGATCACGGTGGAGATCCCTGGGGAGCTGCTCGACAAAGCCCGAAAAGCCAGCGGCGCGGGCATTACCCAGACCGTCCGCACTGGGCTGCAGCTGGTTGCCGCATCCCATGCGTATGCGCGCCTGCGCCAGCTTCGTGGCAAAGTACGCTTTGCACACACTGCGACTGAACTCAAAGCCGATCGATGATCGCTGCCGATACCAGTACCTGGATCGCGTTTCTAGAGGGCGCGAAGGGCCCAGATGTCGAACTACTGGACCGCGCCCTGCGAGAGCGGCAGGTGCTCATGCCCCCAATCGTGCTCACAGAGCTGTTGAGCGATCCGCAACTTCCTTCGAGTGTGGCAAAGACGCTCTCCGATGTGCCGATGATCGAGATCGAAGCAGGTTTTTGGCAGCGGGCGGGAGCCTTACGGGCGAAGATATTGTCCAAGCGTCGCAAGGCGCGACTTAGTGACGCACTGATCGCACAGTGCTGCACGGACCGCGGCGTCCCACTTCTGACGAGGGATCGGGACTTCCAAGCGTTTGCGGAGGCCGCCGGGCTGAATATCCTGGTTGGAACAGGTACCCCGGCCGACGCCCGATGAACGATCTCTACGCGATGACTTCCGCCGCGATCTTTTCAGTCACGAAAGCTTCGATCACATCGCCGACCTTGATGTCAGCATAGTTGGCGATGGAAATGCCGCACTCCATGCCATTGGTGACCTGGCTGGCGTCGTCTTTGAAGCGGCGCAACGATGCCACTTTGCCTTTGAAGATGACCACATTGTCGCGCAGCAAGCGGACTTCGGAGTCGCGCTTGATGAGACCGTCGAACACCGTGCAGCCGGCAATGGTGCCGACTTTGGGGATGCGGAAGGTCTCGCGGACTTCCGCCCGGCCCTGATAGTTTTCTTTGAATGTGGGCTCAAGCAGGCCGCTCATGGCACGTTTGATTTCATCTTGAAGCTCATAAATGATGGAGTGCAGGCGGATGTCGACTTTTTCCTGCTCGGCAAGTTCCTGCGCTTTACGTTCCGGGCGCACGTTGAAGCCGATGATGATAGCGTTCGAGGCCGAGGCCAGAAGCACGTCGGTTTCGGTGATGGCGCCGACACCGGAGTGGATAAGCTTCAAACGGACCTTGTCATTCGAGAGCTTGGCCAGCAAGTCGCCAAGGACTTCGACGGAGCCGCCGACGTCGGCTTTGAGGATGATATTGAGTTCCTTGATGCCGGCAGTTTTGATCTGTTCGGCCAGGCCTTCGAGCGAAACGCGAGAACTCTTGGCCAGCGCGGCTTCGCGAGCCTTCTGCTCGCGGTATTCGGAAATGCCGCGGGCCTTGTCACGATCGGCAACGACGACGAACTGGTCTCCAGCCTGAGGCAAGCCTTCCATGCCGAGAATTTCGATGGGAGTAGATGGCGGCGCGCTGGCAAGCGAATTACTGCGATCGTCGAACATGGCGCGCACTTTGCCGTAAACGTTGCCGACTACGAAGTTGTCGCCGGTCTTCAGGGTGCCGTTCTGCACGAGCAAGGTGGCGACGGGGCCGCGTCCACGGTCGAGCTTGGCTTCGAGAACCACGCCTGTGGCGGGACGGTCAGGATTGGCTTTGAGTTCCTGGAGATCGGCGACCAGGCAGATCATTTCCATCAGAAGATTCAGGTTGGTCTTCTTCTTGGCGGATACGTCGACGAAGACGGTGGTGCCGCCCCAGTCCTCGGGCATGAGGCCGCGATCGGCGAGTTGCTTCTTGACGCGGTCGGGCATGGCGTCAGGCTTATCGATTTTGTTGACGGCCACGATGATAGGGACTTCAGCGGCGTGGGCGTGATCAATGGCTTCGAGGGTTTGCGGCATAACGCCATCGTCGGCGGCGACGACAAGTACGACAATGTCGGTGGCCTTGGCACCGCGGGAACGCATGCGAGTGAAAGCCTCGTGACCAGGCGTATCGAGGAAAACAATCTGGCGGCCATAGGCCGGGGATTGCGTGTCTTGAATGGTGACTTTGTAGGCGCCGATATGTTGCGTGATGCCGCCTGCTTCGCCGCCGGCAACGTCAGTGGAACGGATGGCATCGAGCAGCGTGGTCTTGCCGTGATCGACGTGGCCCATAATGGTGACCACGGGAGGCCGGGAAACGGTTTCGGTGGCGGCACCTTCCTCACCTGCCGCGCTATCTGCAACTTCCTTGGCGGCTTGTTCCTCGAAAGTAATGACGTTGGTGTCGGCGCCGAAGAAGCGCGCCATTTCGCTGGCGAGCTCGGTGTCGAGAGTCTGGTTGACGGTGGCAAAGACGCCGCGGGTCAACAAGCGGCCAATAAGATCCTTGGCGCGAATTTCGAGCTTTTCGGCAAGATCCTTGACGCTGATGCCTTCGGTGATGGTAATGCTACGCGTGATCGGCTGCGGTTCGTTAGAAAGCGAAAGCCGCGGCGGCGGCACGAAGCCCTTCATCGGGCCTTCTTTGACGCCTCGCGGAATGTAACGTTGTCCCGGGCGACGCGCGGGACCACCGGGCCGGCTGCCAGGACGGGTGGAGCCCGGAGGCGGCATTCCCGGTCCGACGCCGAGAGGACGGCTGCCGGTAGGCGCGGTACGCGTGGGGTGCATGGGACGACGCTCGCCGGGACGTAGCGGCGGGCGTGGGCCGGTTGCAGGTGAAGCCGGACGCGCTCGCTGGAAAATGGGCTGACCGGGCACGGGACGCCCCGGAATCGAGCGCACCGGAGGCGCTCCCGCCTGGGGAGCCGGCGCAGGTGGTCTGACGTGCGCCTTATACACCGGACGCGGGCCCGTCTGCGGCATGATAGTGCGCGGCGAGGGGGCGGGCGGGCGTGTGGAGGGGCTTACGGCCGGCCTGGAGGCAGCGGGCGAGGCCGACAAAACCGGAGGCGGTGCGGTTGTGGCGACCGGCGGCGGTGAGGCCGGGCGTGGAGCTGCCGGCGGCGCGACTGTGGCAGCCGCTGAAGGCGGAGCAATGGGCGTTGATGGAGCGGTAAAAGTCGGTTTGACTGCGGCGGCGGACGCGGCTGCACTTGGAGCGGGCGAAGGCGCCGACGGAGTTGCAATCTTTGGAGTTGCCGCTTGAACCGCGGGCTGGGTTGCGACTGCAGGCGCCGGCATGGAAGGACGCGCGGGCGGAGGAGCGACGGCGGGAGCTTGCTGTTTGCGGATGGCGTTCAGGACGTCGCCGGGGCGCGAGATTTGGGAAAGATCGATCTTGGTCTTGATCTCGTCGCTCTCGGCGCGTGGGGAACGCGATGGCTTTGCCGATCCGGCTGCCTCACCTGCATTGGCGCGGAAATGCGCCCGCACCTTGACGGCTTCGTGATCTTCAATGGAACTGGAATGGGTCTTCTTCTCGGTGACCCCGACTTCCAGTAGCACGTCGAGAATCGCCTTGCTCTTGACTTCCAGCTCCCTGGCCAGATCGTTAATTCGAACCTTGCTCATCCGCTGTGCTTCCTCCGGAATATCCCGCTAAGTCTTCATATCAACCTCACGGTGTCAGTGTGAACCACTGCTAAAACTCTACTTGTGCTGCTCGGAGGAAGGCTGCTCCTCCGTCGATTCCTCTGGCGAAACTTGCGCCTCGGACACTTCGGTCGAGGGAAGATCGGGTTCAGTATCGGCAGCCGCCGCCAATTCCGCAGTGTCCTCGCTCGCAGCGTCTGCCGGGGCTGCGGCGGCTTCTTCCGCCGCCGGCGGCTCAACCGGTTCCGCTGCGGCGGGAGTCTCCGCGGCCGCTGCGGCTTCCAGGCTGGAGAAATAATTATTGACCGCCAGACTGATTTTTTCCACCGTCTTGGGGCCAATGCCCTCAATGGCCTCCAGTTGCTCGGGAGTCATATCCGCGAGGGCTTCGACGGTGGTCACGCCGACTGTACTTAACTTCAGGATCAGGGTTTCACCGAGGCCAGGAACATTCTCCAGCGGCGTGGGCGCAGCTGCGACCAGCTGCGACATCTGCTGCTCGACTTCCTGGCGCTTCTCCTCTTCGCTCTTGATGTCGATCTTCCAATTGAGGAGCTTGGCCGCCAGGCGGACATTCTGCCCTTTTTTCCCGATGGCGAGCGAGAGCTGGCTATCGTCGACCACAACTTCGAGATGCTTGTCGGCGGAATCGACGATGGTGACCCGGCTGACTTTGGCCGGCTGTAAGGCCTTTTCAGCAAAGGTGACTGGATCTTCGTGATATTCGATGATGTCGATCTTCTCGCCGCGCAGCTCGCGGATGATCGACTGCACGCGCATACCCTTCATGCCGACGCACGCACCGACGGCGTCGACATCTTTGTCTTTCGAGAGGACGGCGATCTTGGTACGCTCACCGGCTTCGCGGGCTATGGCACGAATGACCACAGTACCGTCGTAAATCTCCGGGACTTCGGTTTGGAAAAGGTTCGACACCAAAGCCGGATCGGCGCGGGAAACCACGACTGCCGGGCCTTTCGACGCCCGCTCCACGCGGGCAATCACCACGCGCACGCGCTCTCCTACAGCGAACGATTCCAGGCGCGATTGCTCTTTGCGGGGCATACGCGATTCGGCCTTGCCCAGATCGAAGATCACATCCGGGCCTTCGACCCGCTTCACAGTAGCGTTGACAATCTCGCCGACGCGGCCGATGTATTCGTTGTACACAGTGTCGCGTTCGGCTTCACGGACCTTCTGAAAAATCACCTGCTTGGCGATTTGCGCCGCAATCCTGCCCAAAATTCCTTCGGTAACTTTGGGGGTCTGAATCTCTCCGCCAACTTCAACATTGGGATCAGACTTGCGGGCGTCATCGAGCGTGATCTGGAGCAAGGGGTCTTCGACCTGCTCGGGAGTTTCGACCACGGTGCGCACGGAAAAAGCGCGGATCTTGCCGGTGTCTTTGTCGAGCTGGGCGCGCAGGTTTTCCTGGGTCTTGTAATACTTGCGGGTGGCGACCACGATGGCGTCTTCCACGGCGCTGATCACAATTTGCGGATCAATGCCTTTTTCCCGACTGAGGGCGTCAATCGTGTTGTAGAGCTCGCTTGCCATAGGTAAATCGCTCTTGGCTCTTGGCTATTGGCTCTTAGCTTCTGGCTACTAGCTTCTAGCTAAATCTCTGGTACTACGTTTGCTTTCTCTACGTTGCTCAGTTCAATCTCGAGCTTTACGGGAACGCTGCCGGGTTTCGCTTTCTTTCCCGGCGTTCCTAGTTCCAACGTCAATCGGCCGTCGTGAAAACTCTGCAGCCGTCCTTCAAAATGCCGGTTGCCGTTCACCGGAGTTCGCGTCGTCAACTTTATGCGGCTGCCGGTAAAGCGCTCGAAGTCTGCCGGGCGCGACAGCTTGCGGTCGAGGCCTGGAGATGAAACCTCCAGCACATACGGACCGCCGGGAACCGCGTCCTCCACGTCGAGAACAGTGCTCAGTTCGCGACTGACGTTGGCGCAATCCTCGTGCGTGACGCCGCCAGGTTTGTCGATGAAGACTCGCAACATGCGTGCGCCGCCAGAGCCGCGCATATCGACCTCGACCACCTCCACTCCACCGGAGGCGCCCACCTGGGCGGCAATTTCACGGACCCGCTCGATGTCAAATACCATGAAACCAGTAACTTACCGACTCCTGGGCGTGTTGTGAAAGCAGCACAAACTAAAATGTGGGCTTGCGCCCACTGGTGTGCTTCGCCAAAATCGGTTTCTGACACAACAGTTTCCAAGGACAATAATACGCCGCTGAAGGGTAAAAGACAAACTGCGGAGAAACGGTGTGCAGCTGTAATCAACTGACGCAAATTATTGCACTTTGCCTCTCAAGACGGTAATTGACGCAGTGGGGAGTGTGTACTCGACGCCCTTGCCTCCGGGCTGGTTGGAAGTAGTCGCGGGGCCGTCAGGATTGGCGTAGCCGTTTTGGCCGTTGGGATGCCAGACATAGACGTCGGCGCCAAAGCTGATCTGAGTTACGTCTCCATTGAAGTAGTGCTCGCTGTTGTTCTGTGAATTGTGAAAGTCGATTTGCAGGGAGTGAGGACTGACCTGGTCTTTGTTCACCAGCAGCAAAGACCACTGGCCGTCGGGCCGCAAGGCAGAGTATGCGGTCACCAGCACGTGGCCTTGGCCGTCGGTGATGTTGGTGGCGGCGGGAAAGACGGTGTGAGTCTTGTCCACCGGCTCTGACCATTCTTGAGTCAACATTTGCGCGGCGAAGAATTGCGCGGTGTCCTGCGAGACGTTGTAGTACTGGTCAACGTTGAACATGCCGAAGGTGCCCCAGCCGCCACAACCCTGATACATGGGCAGCGGTTCCCACTGGTAGTAGTAGAGGGCCTGACCGCCCGCGGTGAGGAAGGCTCCGGCGTAGTCGGCCAGCCAGAGTGCGCCTACGGGCTCCATGTATGCAGTAGCGGTGTCGAAGGCCAGGTTGGACTCGGTGATCTGCATAGGCACGCTGGGCGGCAAGCCGTCCCGCCGCCAGGTCTTCATAATGCCCTGGATGGCTTGCGGCTCGTAGTAAAGATCCTGCCAGTGCAAGTTGCATGGGTCGAAGGGATAGTGCTCGAAAGTCATGACGTTGAGATCGTTGTCATGCCCGTGGCGGTGCAGGTAGCGGAGAAAGCGGTTGAACCAGGAAACGTTGCCGTGTGCGTCTGGCCATACTTGAATATCGCTGTTCACGCCTTCAAACACCGGGCCGGCGAGCTTGATGCTGGGATCGACTTTGTGAATGGCATCGGCCCACTGAATGTATAGGGCAGCGTCATCTTCAGGGAGAACGAACTGGCCGTCGGGCTCCTCGCCTAATTCAATGTAGCGGACGGCATAGCCCCGGGTTTTCAGAAATGCAATTTCGGTTGCGGCGTTGTCGGGATTGTCGTAGAGCATGGCTACGGGAATTGTCATGGGGATGCCCCGTGTGAGGCCGCTGTGGAAGATGAGATCGAAGCCGGGCTGTTCGCCGTCGTCGGTGGCAATATCTTGCGGGGTATGCCAGGAATCGATGGACGAAGCATAGGTCAGCGTCTGATTGGGATTGGGACTATGGTGGATGAGATCGACAAACTGGTGGTTCGAATCGAGGTACCCGAGATAGACCTCGTCGACAGCAAAGCCGAGGCAGTTGCGGCGGTCAGCGGATCCGTGAGTGTCGCAAGTGTTGGATGACGCGGTCATCAGCACGCGCACGAACTCGACTTTCATTTCGCTCTGCGAGAATTGCACCGTGACGGTGCCGCCCTGGCCGCCGGTGACGGTGCCGTTGGGAAACGTGATCCAGTTTCCGCTGGCGGGATTGCCGATGGGGTCACTGCCGGTCCAGTATTGAATCTGATAATCAGTGGCGTAGGGATTGGCCCAGGCGATTTGCATGGCGTCGATGCTTTTCGGTCCGCCGAGGTCAATCAGAACCCAGCCGGGATGGAGTGAGTTGTCTTCGCCGGTGTAAGTCTGGTCGAGATAGGGATCGCTCTTCCAGTAGGTGGTGAGGTCGCCGTCATCAAGCACGGAGTAGCCGCCACTGGTGCCGTAGTTGCTGGTGGTGCCGCGATGCGGCAGGTTGTATCCGAAAGAGCGCTTGAGTTCGCCGGAACTCTGCGCGTCGCCGACGAAGTAGCCTTGGCCGGCGGGATCGCTCCACGAGCCGATGGGATTCCAGTGCCATGCTTGAATGCTCAGCTCGGTGTTCAGGCGATAGCTGATGGGGCCCCATCCGGCGGTGAGCATGGTGGCGACGTGGGCGGGATCGTAGAGCGTCTGCACTGAGTTGAGGGGATCGCGGTCGATACCAGCACCGAGCGCACGCAGAGGACTGAAAGTGTTGGTGGGGTGTCCGGGAGTGATATCCACAGTGACCTGCTGGGCCAGAAGCGGCAGAGCGAGAAACACGATTGCTGCGCTAATGAATCGTTTTAATACGCGGGGATAAAAAAATTTAACTCGAGGTGCGGAGCGGGTTTTCATGGCCACAAAACCTCCGGGGAAGAAGGTGAAACATTGTAACCCAGGTGGTTAAACTGGCGAAAGAGTTTCGGGACAGTGCAAAATGCAGATATTTAGGCCCTTCGTTGGGAGTCGCCCGCTTCGCAGGCGCTCGGCTGCCTCGAGATAACAAGCGGTTAGTGAGGCGGAGGGTATCTGGTGGTTTGCGGCGCGGCGGAGCTTCGACTTCGCTCAGGGCAGAGTAAGGTCGGCTGTCCGCAAGCGAGTTGGATGGGGCGACATTTGCCCAATCCTGCCAGCGTCTCTAGAATAGAGATCATCCTTGATCGAGATCATCCTTCGCGGCTGAGAATACTATGATTCATTTTCCGGTTCCTGAGGCGCTTACCTTCGATGACGTGTTGCTGCTGCCGGCGCGCTCCGATGTTGTCCCGGCGCTGGCCAATACGCAGACCCAACTGACGCGCAATATCCGGTTGAATATTCCTATCATCAGCGCGGCCATGGACACGGTGACCGAGTCGCATATGGCGATTGCGCTGGCGCAGCAGGGCGGAGTGGGCATTATCCATCGCAATCTGACGATCGATCAGCAAGCCAACGAAGTGGACAAGGTAAAGCGCTCGGAAAGCGGCATGATTGTGGATCCGGTGACCATGGGGCCGGACGCGAAAGTTTCCGAGGCTCTCGAAGTCATGCGCCAGTACAAGATTTCAGGAGTGCCGATCACCAAGAACGGCAAGCTGGTGGGCATTCTCACCAACCGCGATTTGCGCTTTGAAAGCCGCTTCGATATTCCCATCAGCAAAGTGATGACGAAAGAGAACCTGATCACCGTGCCGGTGGGGACGACGCTTGAGGACGCGGAGAAGATCCTGCATGAACATCGTGTGGAAAAGCTGCTGGTGGTGGATGACAAGTACAACCTGAAGGGCCTGATTACGGTCAAAGACATTCAGAAGAAATTGAAGTATCCCAATGCCGCAAAAGACTCACACGGCCGGTTGCGAGTGGCGGCGGCGATTGGGGCGAGCGGCGACTTCCTGGAACGGGCGCAGGAGATGGCCAACGCCAAGGTAGACCTGCTGGCAATTGACAGCGCTCACGGGCACTCATCGCGGGTGCTCGACGCGGTGAAAGCGGTGAAGTCGAAGGTTCCAGAGGTGGACTTGATCGTCGGCAACGTGGCCACGTTTGACGGCGCTTGTGAGCTGGCGAGAGCCGGAGCGGATGCGATAAAAGTCGGCATCGGGCCAGGATCGATTTGCACTACGCGGGTGGTTACTGGGGCCGGCGTGCCGCAGATCACGGCGATCGCGGAAGCCTATCGCGCGACCAAGGACGCCAACATTCCGATCATCGCCGATGGCGGCATCAAGTATTCCGGGGACATCACCAAGGCGCTGGCGGCGGGCGCGTCGGCGGTGATGATCGGGTCTTTGTTTGCGGGGACGGATGAAAGCCCCGGCGAGCTGATTCTGTATCAAGGCCGGACGTTCAAGTCGTATCGCGGAATGGGATCGCTGGGAGCGATGGCCTCGGGTTCGAGCGAGCGTTACTTCCAGAACTCGGAGGGAGAAGCATCGACGGCTCTGTCGGCGATGGGCGAAGAGTCGAACCGGCTGGCGAAACTGGTGCCGGAAGGAATTGAAGGACGAGTTCCCTATCGCGGATCGGTGGCCATGATCGTGCATCAGATGGTGGGCGGACTTAAATCAGGTATGGGCTATTGCGGTTGCGCCAGCATTGCGGAGTTGCTACAGAAGACGCGCTTCGTGCGCATCAGCGGAGCCGGCTTGCGCGAAAGCCACGTCCACGACGTGATGATTACGCGCGAAGCGCCGAACTACGCCGTTGAATAAGGCTACGGAGTTGAAAGACAGAATGTTGTTGCCATTCGCGGGGGAAGTCAACGCGTGACTCCCCATCAGAAGGACATTCTAAAACTCTGGTTGTTCGCCGGCCTGTGGCTGGCGGTGATTGCCATTGAGTCCACGACCTATCTTTCGTCGGACAATACCAGCCGGTTTCTGTATCCGATATTTCATTATTTGTTTGGCATGGGCTGGCGGCAATTCGCAGTCTGGCACCACTACATCCGAAAAACCGGACACTTCGTTGGCTATTTCATTCTGAGTCTTCTATTGTTCCGGGCGTGGAAGGCGACTCTGAGACAGCCGTCACTATGGGCGTTGCGCTGGTCTGCGATTGCGTTTTTCATGTCGGCGACGGTAGCCAGCATGGATGAGTGGCACCAGACATATTTGCCGTCTCGGACGGGCGCAATCAGCGATGTGGTATTGGACAGCTCGGCGGCGTTGACGGCGCAGATCGCGATCTTTCTGTTTCTACGCGCAAAGCGAGAGAAGGCAGCGGAAGAGGTCGGGGTGACGGTGCATCACGGCGATTGAGAGCGTGGCTCAGACGGTCTGCGGCTTGAAGGTCTCGGTGGCGCGCGAGATCAGCAACAAGGTCGCGGAGGCGAAGGCGATTCCCGCGGACAAGTAGAACGGAACTCGCGGGCCATAGTGTTTCCACAATTCTCCGGTAATCAGGCTTGCCAGCAGGATGGCTACGCTGGTAATGAATGCGTAAATTCCCAGAGCGCGGCCCCGCGATTCCGGAGCAACCACCTCCACAACCAACGCCTTCAGCACGGGCTCGGTGAGGGAATAAAACAATCCGTAGAAGGCCATTGCGAACCAAATGGCGACAATGCTGGGCGCAATGGCGAAAGTGAAATACACCGCGGCAAAGACCAGGTAGCCCGCCGCCGCCAGGATGCGGCGTGAGAAGCGATCACTCAGCCCGCCCGCCGGCCAGGAGAACACGGTGTAGGTAATATTGAATACCAGCCCCAGCAGCGGCGCGTGGGTGGCGGGAATCCCGACGCTCTGGGCTCGCAGCACCAGAAACATGTCGCTGGAGTTTCCCAGGGAAAAAAGTGTTACCGCCAGCAGCACGAAATAGAACTTGCCGGGAAAATGCGGAGACGGTGCGGGGGTTGGTTGATTGTCCGCCGCCGCATGTTCCCTTCTCACGTCACGAATTCCGAACGACGCCGCCGCAACGCAGAGGGCCCCAGGAATGGCGGCAAACCAAAAGACTCCGCGCAAACCGTAATGTGGCAGCAGCAGGAGGGCAAGCAATGGGCCGGCGATAGCGCCGGCAGAGTCCATGGCCTGCAAGAGTCCGAAGGCAGAACCCAGGCGAGACCTGGGAACCGAGTCGGCCAGCATCACATCTCGCGTGGTGCCACGAATTCCTTTTGCGAAGCGATCGGCAAAGCGGATGCCGAGCACATGTCCCCATGAATTGGCGAGCGCCAGCAGCGGCTTGACCGCGTTGGCGACAAAGTATCCCCCGACCACGACCGGTTTGCGATGCCGCACACGGTCGGCAATGTATCCGGAAAAGAGTTTGGCGAATGAAGCCACGCTCTCGGCGATGCCTTCGATGACGCCTAGCTGGGCGGGACCGGCGCCGATGGACACCAGGAATGCGGGCAGGACCCAGTAGGCCATCTCGCTGGCCGTGTCGTTCAGGAACGATGTGGCTCCGAAAGCGAAGAGGTTGCGGGAACTGCGTTGGGGATTTGCCACCGACGCCATGGAAATTTTGTATCACAGAGGATGCAATGGCCGCGAGAAGAAGCAGATTCCTCCCTTCGGTCGGAATGACAAAAGGAGTGGCCGGGTTTAAAAAGGGATGGCTGGGTTTAAGAAGGGGCGCCGGGTTTAAAAAGAGGTGGCCGGAACGACAAAGGGGAAGATGGAATGACGAGGCAAAATGGAGTTCAGTACATGGCGTCGTACTTGGTGACCTCCCAGGCGCCGTCTTTGTATTCAAGGGTGACAGTGAACAACTCTTTGTAGGTGGCAGCCTCGCCTTCGTTGGTGCGGCGCTTGCCGCGATAGTGGAGAATGCGAAGAGGCGGCGCATCTTCCCAGTCCACCACCTTCCACGAGATCAGCGGGTGCTTGGCTTCGGAATCGCAGATAAAGGCGGCGTATTTGCGGCGGTAGTCATGCTCCCACTTGGATAATTCCTCTTTGCACTGGCCGTCGCGCATGGCTTCAAGATATTTTGCGGCCACGTGTTCGGAGTTGCGGTCGCGCAGCGGGTTGAGTGAGATGGTAGTAGGAACGCCAGACAAGGGATCGTGATCTTCGGAGCGGGCCAGCACCGGGCCCTGGTTGTTGAGCCAGATGAGGTAACCGAAGAAGATGACCAGCAGAATGCCGCCAGCGCCGGCGGCGATCCACAATTGTGTGCGGTTGGACTCCATCCTAAGGAGAGTTTAGCGCTGCGGAGGGCGAGAGCTAGATTACCGCGGTGACCCGCGCAAGGACATGTACGAATGGGCGGCCGAATGGTTGCAATTGGCCTGTCTTAGAACACAGGGCTTTATCGCTATACAAAAGGAAACCCACGGCTTGCGCCGTGGGCTGTATTCTGACGCGGTACGTCACCTGGCAGCTAGGCTTTGTCTTCGCCTTCGGCACCGGGAGTTGGATGTTCGACACCGCCCTGGGCTTCGGCTTCTTCCATGGCGCGCTTGTTTTCCTCGGCACGTTTGGAGCGGGCTTCGGCGCGCTTCTGGCGCTTTTCATCCAGCACCTTTTCGCTGCCCAGGAGTTCAACGAAGGCGTTATCAGCGCCGTCACCTTTGCGCCAACCGGTGCGGACGATCCGCAGGTAGCCGCCGTTGCGGTCGCCAAAACGCGGGCCGACGGTGTCGAACAATTTGTCGACGGCGGCGCTGGTCATCAGGTATGCGAGCGCCTGACGGCGCGCTGCCAGGTCGCCGCGCTTGCCGAGAGTGATCATTTTCTCGACCAGCGGACGCATGGCTTTGGCTTTGGGGACGGTGGTCTCAATACGCTCTTCGATGATGACCGATGTTACCAAATTCCGCAGCAGGGAGCGGCGGTGCGAGGGGTTCCGTCCCAGTTTGTATCCGGCTTTTTTGTGACGCATAGGAAAATCCTTGGTTTCGAGTTTCTAGCCTCCGGTTTCTAGTTTCTGATCCCGAGCTGCTTCGCCGGAAACTCAAAACTAGAAACCGGAAACTGGTTTCTACAGATCGTTGTCACCGTATGCCGATGCCGGCAGGACCTGGTTTGAGGTCGGACCGGGTACGGCGTTGCCCTGCTCGTCGATCTTCATGCCGAGGCTCAGGCCCATGGTGGAGAGAATTTCCTTTATCTCGTTCAGGGACTTGCGGCCGAAGTTCTTGGTCTTGAGCATTTCCGCCTCGGTCTTCTGCACCAGTTCGCCAATGGTCTGAATGTTCGCGTTCTTCAGGCAGTTGTAGCTGCGCACCGAGAGTTCGAGCTCCTCGACGGAACGGTTCAGGTTCTCGTTGCGAATTTCCGGCTTGCGTTCTTCGCTCGACGTCGAGGTCTCGATGTCTTCCTCGAAGTTGATGAAGATATTCATGTGGTCCTTCAGCAGCTTCGCCGCCAGGCCGATGGAATCGGCCGGGGTGATGGAACCGTTGGTCCAGACTTCGAGGGTGAGCTTGTCGTAGTCGGTGATCTGGCCGAGACGAGCCGCTTCTACGGTGTAGTTGCACTTGCGCACCGGGGAGTGGACGGAATCGATGGGAATGAAACCGATGCCGAGATCGTCTTCGAAATTCTTGTCGGCGGAAACGTAGCCGCGGCCGCGCTTCAGCCGCATTTCCATATCGAGCTTGCCGCCTTCGCTGACGGTGGCAACGTAGACGTCTTTGTCGAGTACTTCGACGTCGGCATCGGCCTCGATCATTCCTGAGGTCACGATTCCCGGCTGGTCGGCGCGCAGATAAATGGCCTTGGGCGCGTCGCCGCTGAGCTTGAAGGGAATCTGCTTGAGGTTGAGGATGATGTCGGTTGCGTCTTCGACCACTCCGGGGATGGACTGGAACTCGTGCAGCACGCCGTCGATTTTGACGGCGGTGACGGCCGCGCCTTCGATGGAAGACAGCAGCACGCGGCGAAGAGCATTTCCGATGGTGGTGCCGAAGCCGCGCTCAAAGGGCTGGGCCCAGAAAATTCCATACTTGTCGGTGAGGGTGGAGGTATCCACCGCCAGGCGTTTCGGTTTTTGAAAACCCTTCCAAAGCATTGTTTCTCTCCTTCGGCCGTTTGGCTCGGTCTAGGCTCCCTGAAGCGGTCCCACGTCAGGTCAAACGCCCAGAACCGGCTGATCTGGCACGAAAAGTGGACCAGAACAAAATCATCGTTCGTCGTTGGTCCTTGGTCGTTAGCCTTTGGGTACGACCAATGACGAACGACCAATGACCCGTTTATTTGCTGTACAACTCTACAATCAGCTGCTCGTTGACGGGCAACTGAATTTCATCGCGCTTGGGAAGCGATAACACCTTTCCCTTGAAATTCTCGCGATCAATATCGAGCCAGCCCGGCGCATTTTGATGGCTGGCAAACTCCTTGGCCTGCTCGAGGATCGCCAGTTTACGGCTGCTCTCGCGGATGGTGATCTCATCGCCGACATTCGCCTGGTAAGAAGGAATGTTGACCTTGCGTCCATTCACGTGGACGTGGCCGTGGCGCACCAACTGGCGCGCCTGACGGCGCGAAATGCCAAAGCCGATGCGGTGGACGACGGTATCCAGACGGCGCTCCAGTTGTTGCAGGAGCAATTCGCCGGTTACGCCCTGAGAGCGCGCCGCCTTTTCAAAGTAGTTGCGGAACTGGCTTTCCTGGGCGAAGTACATGCGCTTGGTCTTCTGCTTTTCGCGGAGTTGCAGACCATAGCCAACGATCTTCGCTTTGCGGTCCTTGCCGTGCTGGCCAGGAGCGAAGTTGCGCTTCTCGATGGGACATTTATCGCTAAAGCACTTTGGGCCTTTGAGGAAAAGCTTGATACCCTCGCGGCGGCAGAGGCGACATACGGGATCGGTATAACGTGCCAAGTTGTTCTCCTTTAGATGACCGGTTTACAGGTTTGGCTTCACCCTTCTTCCCGGACGGTTAATGCGTCGTTGGTCGTCGGTCGTTCGTCGTTGGCCAACGGCGCAGCGGCTAAAGCCGCAATAATCTTTTACATCAGCTTATTGGCTCTTGGCTAAAAGCTGAGAGCCAATAGCTTTTCTCAAACTCTACGACGCTTCGGGGGACGGCAACCGTTGTGCGGAATCGGGGTTGCGTCCTTGATGTTGCGTACTTCAATGCCCGCCGCGGCCAGGGCACGGATGGCGGACTCGCGTCCCGAACCGGGGCCACTGACCCTGACTTCCACGCTGCGGACACCGTGATCGCGGGCCATGCTGGCAGCGTTCGAGGCAGCCTGCTGGGCGGCAAACGGCGTGCCCTTGCGGGAGCCGCGAAATCCCAGAGAGCCGGAACTCTTCCAGGAAAGCACGTTGCCCGCCTGGTCGGCGATGGTCACGATGGTATTGTTGAACGACGCCTGAATATGGGCGATACCATGCGAGACGTGCTTGCGTTCCTTCTTCTTGAAGGTCTTCTTTTTGCCCTTTTTCTCCGGTGCGGCTGCGCCGGCGGCGGGCGTTGCTCCTGCTGCTTGCTTTGCCATAATTGTCCTTGGCCGTCGGTCCTTGGTCGTTGGCCCTGGCTTACGGCCAATGACGAACGACTAACGGCGGCTCCTAAGTTTTTGCCGCAGCTTTCTTCTTCTGGGCGATGGTTCCCTTACGCGGTCCCTTGCGGGTGCGCGCGTTGGTGTGAGTGCGTTGTCCACGAACCGGCAGATTGCGGCGATGCCGGTAGCCGCGATAGGAACCGATCTCGATGAGGCGCTTGATATTCATCGAGACGTCCTTGCGCAGATCGCCTTCCACGAGACCTTCGCCTTCGATCACCTGACGGATCCGGTTGACTTCGTCCTCGCCCAGATCCTGAACCTTCTTCATGGGCTCGACCTTGGCTTCGTCGAGGATGCGCGCGGAGCGCGACACGCCGATGCCATAGATGTAGGTCAGCGCAATGTTGATGCGCTTGGTGCGGGGAAGATCGACGCCTGCGATACGGGCCATAGTTGTCCTTGTATATTGCCGGCGGGACGCCGGAGCTACCTTTCTTATCTCTTATCCTTGTCGCTGCTTGTGCTTGGAATTCACGCAGATCACCCGCACCACACCCTTGCGGTGGATGACCTTGCACTTGTCACAGATTTTCTTTACCGATGCTCGTACTTTCATAAAACAGTCCTTGGTCGTTCGTCGTTGGCCTACCGTTATTTGTAACGATACACAATCCGTCCGCGATTCAAGTCGTAGGGCGAAAGCTCGACTGCGACTTTGTCTCCGGGCAAGATTCGTATGAAGTTCTTTCGCATCTTCCCGGAAACGTGCGCCAGTACCTGGTGCTTGTTTTCCAGTTCCACCTTGAACATGGCATTGGGCAGCGGTTCCAGCACCGTCGCCATGACTTCAATCGCGTCTTCTTTGCTCATTGACTCCTTGGAGGCTCTCAGCTTTCAGCCATCAGGCTTGGCTGAAAGCTGATAGCTGACGGTTGATAGCTTTTACTGCGTCAAAATCATCGGACCATCTTTGGTTACGGCCACACAATGCTCAAAGTGGGCGCTGCAACTGCCATCGACGGTGACGGCAGTCCACTTGTCTGCCAGCACGCGGGTGGCTGCCTTGCCATAATTCACCATCGGTTCGATGGCGAGCACCATGCCCTCGCGCAATTTGGCACCGTGCCCGCGGTCCCCAAAATTCGGGATCTGCGGTTCTTCGTGCAGCTTGGTCCCAATCCCGTGCCCTACAAACTCGCGGACCACGCTGAAACCGTTGGCCTCAACGCATTCCTGGACTGCGGCGCCAACATCGCCGACAGTGTTGCCGACCACTGCCTGTTCGATGCCCTTATATAACGCGGCCTCGGTGACTTCGAGCAGCTTGCGCACTTCCGGCGTTACCGAACCGTCCACCGGCACCGTTATGGCCGCATCGCCGTAATAGCCATCGAGCACTACCCCGCAATCGATGGAAACGATGTCGCCCGCCTTGAGCACTCGTTTTTCCGAGGGGATGCCGTGAACGATTTCTTCGTTCACCGAGGTACAAAGCACGCAAGGGTAATTGTAGTAACCCTTGAACGCGGGCTTTGCGCCCAGATCCCTGATCTTCTTCTCGGCGGTGCGCTCGAGATCCATGGTCGTGACCCCAGGAGCGACCATACCGCGAAGCAAGTTCAACACTTCCCGCACGATGCGGCCGCTGTGCCGCATCTTTTCAATTTCCGCCGTCGATTTACAGACAATCGCCATTCATGCGCCGGGGGCGTGGCGTTCAATCTCCTGAAAAATCTGCTGCGACACTTGATCGACCGGAAGCGCGCCGCTCACCGAAACCAGCCGTCCTTTGCCAGCGTAATACTCGGCCACCGGCCGGGTCTGGGAATCGTAAGCCTGCAAGCGTTCCCGGATCACGTCCTCACGATCGTCGTCACGAGCGACCAGCTTGGAACCGTCGAGGTCGCAAAGTTCATCGACACGCGGTGGCTGAAGATGGACGTTGTAAATGTGTCCACAGACAGGGCAGGTCCTGCGTCCAGTGAGCCGGAGCAATAAGTCATTATAATCCACGTCGATGCGGATCACAATTGGCAGGCAGCGGCCCCGGTTCGGTTTGTCAAAGACCTCGTGCTCGAAATACGCGTCCAACCAGCCCGCCTGAGCGGCTGTGCGGGGAAACCCATCCAGAATAAATCCGCGCTCGCAGTCGGCCTCCCGCAGGCGTTCGGCGACCATGTCGTACAACAACTCGTCGGGCACCAGGTCGCCGCGGGCCATGATGTCCTTGGCCAGCATTCCCAACTTGGTTCCACGCTTCACGTGCGCCCGAAGAATGTCTCCAGTAGAGATCTGCGGGATCTCATAATGCTCGGCGATCAGCTTGGCTTGTGTGCCTTTGCCGGCGCCGGGTGGTCCGAGCAATACGATCGGTCCAATGTTGCGCGAAGTGTGATCCGCCATCCCGCCGGCCCCGTATCTCCTCACTCCAATCTACCCGGCCGTATTTCGGATTGCCGGCACAACCAACTTCCCGCCGTCGAACAGCGGCGTTAACTCAGGCCCAGGTGCGGCGGCCGCGGATGCGTCCGCTCTTGGGAGTGAATCCGTCATAGTGCCGCATGATGAGTTGCGCTTCGATCTGGGTGACAGTGTCCATCGCGACTCCCACCACAATCAGCAAGGAAGTGCCGCCAAAGTAAAAGGTGACGCCCAAACCGTTGGTCATCCAAGTGGGCAGGCGTTCGAAGAACGCACCCACGGGACCCCATAGGTGATTCAGGTGAATGCCCGCGATCATCCACTCTGGGATGAAAGAGATAATGATCAAGTACAGGGCGCCCACCAGCGTGATCCGGGTCAGGATTTCGTTGATGTGGTCGGCGGTGCGCTTGCCGGGACGAATGCCGGGAATGAATCCGCCATACTTGCGCATGTTGTCAGCGACTTCATTGGGATTGAACACAATGGAGACATAGAAGTAGGCGAAAAAAATGATGCCCACAGCATAAAGAAGAGTGTAGAGAGGCTCGCCCCATCCCAAGGCGCGAATCAGATCGCCAAAATAGCGGTTGTTCTTAAAGCCCTGGAGCACCATCTGCGGCATGGTTAGAATCGAAGAAGCGAAAATGACGGGCATGACGCCGCCGGCATTCACGCGCAACGGCAAGTGCGTGGACTGCCCTCCCATGACTTTTCGTCCTACGACGCGCTTGGCATACTGTACCGGAATACGGCGCTCGCTGCGTTCGACGTAGACGATGAACGCCACGATCAGAATCATGAGGGCGACCAGCATCGCCATGGCGACCGGGGTAAACGGTCCCCAAGCAGCATTTTTGGTCTTGTCAATCAAGTCGGCGACGCCGCGCGGAAGGCCGACTACGATGCCGGCAAAGATCAGCAGCGACATGCCGTTACCTACGCCGCGTTCGGTAATCTGTTCGCCCAGCCACATGATGAACGCACTGCCGGTGGTGAGGGTGAGCATGGTCATCAGAATGAAGCCGTAGCCGGGATTGACTACAAAGTCGCCGGACTTCATGAGGCTTAGAGCGATACCCAGCGATTGGACGGCACTGAGGATGACGGTCAGATAACGCGTCCACTGGGTGATTTTCTTGCGGCCCAGTTCGCCTTCTTTCTGCAATTTGGCCAATGGCTCATACACTACCGTCAGAAGTTGCAGAATGATGGATGCCGTAATGTACGGCATGATTCCGAGGGCGAAGATAGTGAGGCGGCGGAGCTGGCCGCCGGAAAAAAGATCGACGAAGCCGAGGAAGGTGCCGCGGTTCTGCTCGAAAAACTGTTGGAGCTTGTCGGCGTTTACGCCCGGGGTGGGAATGTGCCCGCCCAAGCGGTATACGGCGAGCAGGCCAAGCGTGAACCCAATGCGCCTGCGCAGGTCAGGAATACGAAAGATGTTGGCCAGTTTCTCCAGCATTACTGCAAGACCTCGAACTTGCCGCCGGCCTTGGTGATCTTCTCCTGGGCCGACTTGGAAAATTTGTGGGCGTGAATGGTTAGCGCCTTGGAGAGTTCGCCGTCACCCAGAATCTTCACTGGGTGCTTGGTGCTGATGACCCCGGCCTTGCGTAGAACCTCAGGAGTGATGGTGGTTTCGCCAATATCCCCCAGGCGGTCGAGGTTCACGATGTTGAATTCCTTGCGGAAAATGTTGGTGAAGCCGCGCTTGGGCATGCGGCGATGCAAGGGCATCTGGCCGCCTTCAAAACCGCGCATCATACGCGAACCGCTGCGCGAGCGCTGGCCCTTGTGGCCGCGGGTGGAAGTCTTGCCCATGCCGGAGCCCATGCCTCGGCCGACACGCTTCTTGTTTTCCGACGCCTTCTTCGGTGCTCGTACGCTGGAAAGATTCATAAATAGGCTCTTGGCTGCTGGCTTAGCTCTTGGCGACCACGATCTCGACCAGGTGCGGGATCTTGGCTACCATGCCGCGAATTGCGGCGTTGTCGGGACGCTCGATCACCTGGTTCAGTCTTGTAAAACCAAGTCCCTTGACCACTTTCTTGTGTTTCACCGGTGTACAAATCGCGGAGCGCACCCATTTCAAGTGGATCTTGCCACCGGCCGGATTCGATTTCTTTGCCATCATTGCGAAGCCTCTTCTGGTTATAGCTCTTGCGCGGACTTGCCGCGCATGGCGGCCACATCAGCCCGGTTCTTCAAATGTTTGAGCGCGTCAAACGTGGCCTTGATGACGTTGTGCGGGTTGGTAGTGCCGATGGACTTGGTCAGCACGTTCTGAATGCCGACCGACGTCATCACCGCGCGGACCGCCCCGCCGGCGATCACGCCCGTACCTTCGGGAGCAGGCTTCAGCAATACTCTGCCCGAGCCGAACTTTCCCAACACGATGTGCGGGATGCTGGTCTGGGTAAGATTGACCCTGATGAGATTCTTTTTCGCCGATTCAATTCCCTTGCGAATAGCCTGGGGAACTTCCTTGGCCTTGCCGGAACCGTATCCGACGATGGCGGCACTGGGGTCGCCCACCACCACCAGAGCGGCGAAGGAGAGGTTCTTGCCTCCCTTGACCACTTTCGTGACCCGGTTAATGTTGACGACCTGGTCTTTCAGTTGGTAGGCACCCGCGTCGAGTTTCTTTATTACTGTTGGCATTCGACTCTCTTCTATTGCGTAATTGTGAAACTGAAATGCGCTTGTCAATTACGCAATTACTCAATTACCAAATTCCTAGAACTGCAACCCGGCTTCGCGGGCGGCGTCGGCCAGGGCCTTCACCCGTCCGTGATAAATGTAGCCGCCACGATCGAAGACAACCTTGGTGATCCCCTTGGCTTTGGCGCGCTCGGCGATGGCTTGGCCGACGGACTTGGCCGCAGCCACGTTGCCCCCGGTCCGCTTCTCGCCCTTTTTGCCTTCGGCGGAGTGGGCGGAGACGAGCGTGCTGCTGTGGAGATCGTCAATGACCTGCACATAAATATGGTTCAACGAGCGGTACACGTTTAATCGCGGCCGCTCGGCAGTACCGAGAATTTTCTTGCGGATGCGCTCATGCACGTGCCGCCGGTTTGTGTTCTTTGAAGTTCGAGTCAGCATTTCTTCAGTCCTTGGTCGTTCGTCGTCGGTCGTTGACAAAACACCTACGACCCTGTCCAGCAATTCTTCAGAGCGTCGATCTTGTCGCCAAGCCACCTTGGCCAACGACCAAAGACCGACGGCCAACGACTATTTCGCTCCGGTCTTGCCCACTTTCTTCTTCAAACGTTCTCCGGCATAGCGCACGCCCTTGTTCTTGTAGGGGTCGGGCGGACGCAAGCTGCGCATCTCGGCCGCCACCTGACCCACTTTCTGGCGGTCAATGCCGGTGACCGACAGCTTGGTCTGCTTCGGGTCGACTGCAACCTCGATGCCGGTGGGGAGCGGATATTCGATGGGATGGGAATAACCGAGGCTGAAAACGACCGTCCCCTTCCCTTTCAATTCCGCACGATACCCGATGCCCACGATTTCCAACTCGCGCGTCCACCCTTTGGTGACGCCCTCGACCGCATTGTTCACCAGGGCACGCGCCAAGCCATGCAATGCGGCCTGGGAATCGTTTTCGCGGATGGCGACCAGGTTGCCGTCCTGCTGTTGCATCTGAATGCCGGGGGGCAGGGATGTATCCAGCTTGCCCTTGGGTCCCTGCACCGCAACCGTTGTACCTTCGATTTTGACCGTCACTCCCTTGGGGAGCGGGATCGGTTTTCTTCCAATTCGCGACATAAGATCGGCTCTTGGCCCTTGGCTTTTAGCTACTACTCTTGCTGCTTCGCAATCGTTGTCCTGGCTAAGAGCCAAAAGCTAATAGCCAAGAGCTTGTTTACCAAACCTGGCACAACAACTCACCGCCCAGACCCTGCTTCCGGGCCTGGCGTCCGGTCATCACCCCACGAGGCGTGGTCAGGATGTTGATCCCGAGGCCACCCAAGACGCGGGGGATTTCGGTGCGGCGCACATACACGCGGCAGCCGGGGCGGGAAACACGTTCCACATTCGAGATGGCCGCCTCGTTGCCGTTGCCGTACTTCAAGTAAATGCGCAGGACCTTGTGTCCTTCCTCTTCCGTGGCTTTGACGTTGGCGATGTAGCCCTCCTCTTTCAGGATACGGGCAATCTCCGCCTTCAGCTTGGAAGCGGGAACATCCACTTTCTGGTGCCGGGCGCTAATCGCATTGCGAATGCGGGCCAGCATGTCTGCGACCGGATCGGTCAACCTCATGTTTTGCTTCTCCTCAGCCGCCCGTTAGCTTCCGCGATGATCTGCGTAGAACCTGCGGCGGCTCGTGTTCTTACCAGGACGACTTCGAAACCCCAGGTATTTCTCCCCGCAATGCCAGGCTGCGGAAACACAGGCGACACAGGCCGAACTTGCGAATGAACGCACGCGGACGTCCGCAAATCTGGCAGCGGTTGTGCTTGCGCGAAGAAAACTTGGGCTTTCTTGCGTCCTTGACTCGTTTTGCAGTTGTAGCCACTTAGCTCCTAGCTCCTGGCTTCAAGCTCCTGGCTCAAAGCCTGAAAACCTTAACGATTCCTACGGTCGAAACGGCATTCCCATATGCCGCAACAATGTTCGCGCCTGGTCGTCACTGGCGGCTGTGGTCACGATGGTGACATTCATACCCTTCTGCTTGTCGACTTTGGCGTAGTCAATCTCCGGAAAGATCAACTGATCGTGCAGGCCAAGTGTGTAATTGCCGCGGCCATCGAACGACTTGGTCGAAACCCCGCGAAAGTCGCGCACACGGGGAAGCACCACGTTCACCAGGCGATCAAAAAATTCATACATGCGGTCGCCGCGCAGGGTAACCATGGCGCCGATGGACTGTCCAGCGCGAACTTTGAAGGCCGCGATGGACTTCTTAGCCCGCGTCACTACCGGCTTCTGGCCGGTGATCTGACCCAGTTCGTTGACCGCCGGGTCGAGCACCTTGGCATTCTGGGTGGCCTCGCCCATGCCCATGTTGATGACGATCTTGTGCAGGTGCGGGACCGCCATCGGGTTCTTGAAGGCAAACTCCTTCATCAGCGTGGGCGCAATTTCCTTCTTGAAGCGCTCCTTCAGCCGGGGAGTCTCCTTGGCGCTGTGACGCGCCACCTCGGGAATCCGCTGCTCTTCTTGCGCGCCGCCCTTTTTCTCTTTTTTATCTTTCGCCATTGCTCAATGCCCTCGCCCTTGGCTCTTGGCCTTTAGCTCTTCAGCTAGAGGCCCTCGGCCAAAAGCTCACTGCTTATTTATCTAAAGTCGTTCCACACTTCTTGCACACGCGCACTTTCCGGTCGCCGCGAACTTCACGGCCAATGCGGACCGGGCCGCAAGTCCCGCACACCAGCTGCACGTTGGAGATCGCAATGCGGCTCTCCTGCTCCGCGATGCCGCCCTTTATGTTGCGCTGCGGGTTGGGGCGAACATGCTTTTTCACCATCATCACGTGCTCGACCAAGAGCTTGCTGTCGCCGGGAAACACGCGCAGAACGCGGCCCTCTTTGCCTTTGTCGCGACCGGTGATCACTTTCACCGTATCGTTGCGGCGGATGTCCACTCGTTTATGTGCAGTTGCTGCGGTTGCCATTTCAATCCCCAGTTCCTAGTTTCCGGTTTCTAGTTTCCAAGTCCCGTCACAAAACCTCTGGCGCCAGTGACACGATCTTCAAGAATTTTTTTTCACGCAACTCGCGGGCCACGGGCCCGAACACGCGTGTGCCCACCGGTTCGCCGGCATCGTTGATCAGTACGGCGGCGTTTGTGTCAAAGCGGATATAAGTGCCATCGCGGCGGCCGTATTCTTTGCGGGTGCGCACGATGACCGCTTTGACAACCGTTCCTTTTTTCACCTGGCCATCGGGAGACGCTTCTTTCACGCTGGCTGTAATTACGTCGCCCAAGCCAGCGTTCAGTCCGGTAGAGCCACCCAGCGGCAGAATCATCTGCAACTTGCGGGCGCCGGAGTTGTCGGCGACCTCGAGCATGCTTCTCATCATCACGGCCATAATTCAATCTCCCAGCAAAAGAATCTAGGAAGCGACCTCAACCGCCACTTCAGGCACCAGCGTTGCCCGACGGACCACCTGCTTCAGCCGCCAGCGCTTTAACTTCGAAAGCGGGCGGGTTTCTTCGAGCCGGACCACATCGCCGATATGGGCTTCGTTTTTCTCGTCGTGGGCGTAGAACTTCTTGGATTTCGAAACCACGCGTCCGTAGAAGGCGTGCGACTTTTTGCGCACCACCTGCACCACGATCGTCTTTTGCATGCGGTTCGATACCACTTCGCCGACCACTTCCTTGCGGCGTCCGGCGGCCTGCTGAATGTCGGTTTCGGGCATCAACTCTTCTCCGTTTTGGCGGCAGCCAGTTCCCGCTCGCGGGCAATGGTCTTCACGCGGGCAATGTCCCGCCGCAAGCCGCGGATTTTTTTCAAGCTTTCCGTCTGGCCCATATTGAGCTGGAACTTCAGCTTAAAGAGCTGATCACTGAGATCGCGCTCCTGGTGCTTAAGCTCGTCTTCGGTCAAGTTGCGGACTTTATCGGGTTTCATAGTCGTTACCATTCCTTAGTGGACCGCAGACTCGCGCTTTACAAACACGGTGCGCAGCGGCAGCTTGTGCGAGGCCAGACGCATGGCCTCGGAGGCGTCGGTCAAGCTGACGCCTTCCATCTCAAACAGAATCTTGCCGGGACGAACCACCGCCACCCAGTGGTCGGGCGCGCCCTTGCCCTTCCCCATACGGGTTTCAGCGGGTTTCTTGGTAACCGGCTTATCCGGAAACAGGCGGATCTGGATCTTGCCGCCGCGTTTCACGAAACGCGTCATGGCCACGCGGGCAGCTTCGATTTGCCGGTCGGTAATCCAACCGGGCTCGAGCACCTTCAGTCCAAAGTCGCCAAACGTCAGTTCGCTTCCGCGCCAGGCTTTGCCGGTCATGCGGCCGCGCTGTTGTTTGCGATACTTCACTTTCTTCGGCATCAACATAAGTTCGCTCTTAGCTTCTAGCTGCTAGCTTCTGGCTCAGAATGCACCCACGGGCTGCTGCGCTTCGCGCTTCTTGGCGGGCAGGATTTCGCCCTTGTACACCCAGCACTTGACGCCGATCACACCGTAAGTGGTGCGAGCTTCGGTAAAACCATAGTCAATATCGGCGCGCAAGGTGTGCAGCGGCAACCGGCCTTGCAAATACCATTCGGAGCGGGCAATTTCATTCCCGTTCAAGCGGCCGCTTACGCGGACCTTGATTCCCTTACATCCGAAACGCAGCGCTGAATCAACTGCTTTGCGCATGGCGCGGCGGAAACCGACACGCTTTTCCAGTTGCAGCGCGATTGCTTCCGACACCAGCTGGGCATCGAGCTCCGGCTTGTGCACTTCCTGAATGTCGACATAGACCTCACGCGAGGTGCGTTTCTGAACGTCCTGCTTGAGCTTGTCGATTTCCACGCCCTTGCGCCCGATGATGATTCCGGGACGCGCAGTCTTGATGATGACGCGCAACTTGTTGCCAGGACGCTCAATTTCGATAGAGCTGACGCCCGCCGACTTGAGCTTGTCCTTGAGTTCGTTCTTCAGCTTGACGTCTTCGAGCAAGAGCTTGTCGTAGTCGCGCTCGACAAACCAGCGGGACTTCCACGGCTTGGTGTAGCCGAGGCGGAAACCGTATGGATGAACTTTTTGTCCCATCTTTTCTCCCGTAGCGCGAGCGCTACTTTTTTGCCGCCACTTTCTTCTTCTTACCAACGGCGGACTTCTTCTTGCCCGCGGTTCTTTTAACTGGAGCCGCTGCGTGGGCTTCTCCGACCACATGGGCGACCGCATCGCTAGTCTTGCCGCGTTCCGCCAGTTCGATTTCGATGTGGGAGATGCGCCGCACGTAGCGGAAAGCCCTGCCCATTGGCGCGGGGCGGATTCGCTTCATGCGGGGACCGTCCCCGGCGATGGCGCGTTTCACATAAAGGCTGTCCACATCCACGTCCAGGCCTTTTTCCGCGCTCAGGTAGTTGGCATTCTCCAGCGCCGACCGCAATAACTTCTCGACCGTCGCCGCCACCCGCTTTTTGGTGAAAGCAAGGGTGTTGAGCGCGTCCTCAACACGGCGTCCCTTGATCAGGTCCAGCACCAGACGGGCCTTCTGGGGCGAGACGCGCATGAACCGGGCTTGAGCTCGAAATTCCATAGTCTTAATCTCTTCCATCCTGCCTTACGACTTGCCTGCCGGAGCTGCCGGCGCTGCCGGACTTGCTCCTCCTGCCGGAGTAATAGCTCCCGGACCGCCGGGCGGGCCCGCGGGCCTGGCGGCAGTTTCCGTCGCCGCTCGCATGGAGTGCGCCTTGAACTGGCGGGTGAAGCTGAACTCACCCAGCTTGTGGCCGACCATATTTTCGGTGACATACACGGGAATAAATTTCTTGCCGTTATGCACCGCGATGGTATGCCCGACAAACTCCGGAATCACCGTGGAGCGCCGCGACCAGGTGCGAAGCACCTTCTTCTCGTTGCGCGAGTTCATGCCCTCTACGCGGGATTGCAGGTACGCATCTACGAACGGACCCTTTTTGGTTGAACGTGCCATAAAGTCAGCTTCTAGCTGTTAGCTCCTAGTTCTTGGCTCTCTCGTGCCCGGAGACGCAGCAAGCTGCGTCTCTACAAAATCCATTACTTCGACCGGCGGCTCACGATGAATTTATCCGTGCGCTTGTTGTTGCGGGTCTTGTAGCCGCGCGTCGGCTGTCCCCACGGGGTTACCGGGTGACGCCCGCCGGATGTCTTGCCCTCGCCACCGCCGTGCGGATGGTCGACCGGGTTCATGGAAACGCCGCGGTTATGCGGACGCTTGCCCAGCCAGCGCGAACGCCCGGCTTTGCCGATGGTAACGTTTTCATGGTCCAGGTTGCCGACCTGTCCGATGGTCGCCAGACAATCCTGGGAAACCTTGCGGGTTTCGCCGGAAGGCAATTTCACCAGCGCGTACTCGGCTTCTTTGGCAACCAACTGAGCCGCGCCACCGGCTGAGCGCACCATCTGCGCGCCTTTGCCCGGCTTCAATTCAACGTTGTGAATGGTGGTGCCGGGCGGGATATTGCGCAGCGGCAGCGCATTGCCCACCAAAATGTCCGCGTCCGGCCCACTGACGATTTTTTGTCCCACTTTCATGCCATCCGGCTGAAGGATGTAGCGCTTTTCGCCGTCGGCATAGTTCAACAAGGCAATACGTGCCGAACGATTGGGATCGTACTCAATGGACGCCACGGTCGCCGGAATACCAGTCTTGTCGCGCTTGAAATCAATGATGCGCAACTTCTTCTTGTGTCCCCCGCCAATGAACCGGCTGGTGGTATCGCCCGAATTGCGGCGGCCACCGGTGCGCAGCTTAGGCTCGGTCAAGGGCTTGTGCGGCCTGGTACGGGTGATATCGTCGTTGACGATCGTCGTCCGGTAGCGCAACGTCTGGGTCGTCGGTCGGTATGTCTTAATTGGCATAAATCAGCTCTTGGCTGCTAGCTTTCAGCTTCTAGCTTTTCTTGCCGCTGCCATCGTCCGCGCCGGCCTATGACCAGCCACGAACGACCAACGACTATAAGTTTTGCGCGTACTCCGGCATCTTTTCGCCGGTCCTTAAACGTACGTACGCCTTCTTCCAGTCAGGACGATAGCCGGCAAATTTGCCCCGCCGCCGTTCTTTTCCCGGATAAGTCGCGGTGCGGACGGAATGCACTTTGACTTTGAAAATACTCTGCACGGCTTCCTTAATTTCGGTCTTGGTCGCCTTGGTCGCCACTTGGAACACCAGGGTGTTCTGATTTTCCTTGATGGCCAGGCCTTTTTCCGTAATGACGGGCCGGTGAAGAATCTGGTATGCCGATTTCATCAGGCCACCTCCGCCGCTTTTTCATGTTTGGTGCGACGCCGTGGCGTCTTTGCGGCCTTTTTCGGACTGCCTTCGTCCTCGGCTGCATGCTTGTGACGCTTGGGCAGAGAACTCTTCAGCGTTACCTGCAACTTCTCAATGGCAGGTTGCGAGAAGATTGCCCGGTCATAACGCAGCAGATGATAAGGATGCACCTGGTTGCCGGCGAGCAGTTCCACTCCCTCGAGATTGCGCGAACTGAGAACCAGGTTGCGGTTTCCGTGGTTCGGAACCTCGACCAATAACGCCGTGGTTTCCACTTTCAGCTTATCAAGCGACTCACGGAAAGCCTTGGTCTTCACTTCCTTGAGACTGAAGGCGTTGACCACGATCAGCTTGCCGTCGGCAAACTTGGCGGCCAGCGCCGAACGCAACGCCCCCAGCAGCTTCTTGCGCGGAAACTGGTAGTCGTAGGAATGCGGTTGAGGGCCATGCACCGTGCCACCGTGCCGCCACAGTGGCGAACGTATAGAGCCCACACGGGCGCGGCCGGTGCCCTTCTGTTTCCAGAGCTTTTTTCCGGCGCCGGAAACCAGCTTCTTGTTCTTGGTGGCGTGAGTACCGGCGCGGTGGGCGGCGCGGTAATGCTTCACCGCTTCCCAGAGCAGGTCCTCATTGACTGCGCCGAACACTTCGTCGGCCAGCTCGAGCGTGCCCACTTTGCCGCCGCTCAGGTTTTGAATGTCGATCGTTGCCATATGCTTTTTCTTGTGGGCGCGGGCCTCTCGCCCGTGCACCTAAAATCCTTACGCCTTCTTGGCCGCGCGTTTTGCCGCCTTCAACGGGTCGACCGTGGCCGAACCGGCGAAACCACGACGCTCTCTGGGCGGCTTCTTGGCTTTGGTGATCACCAGGTATCCACCGTTAGGGCCGGGTACGCTGCCTTCGACCACCAGAAGATTGTCGTCTTTGTCCATGCCCAATACTCGCAGGTTGCGCACGGTGACACGGGAGTTCCCCATGTGGCCCGACATGCGCATTCCCTTAAACACGCGCGAAGGGAAAGCGGAGGAGCCAATCGAGCCAGTGATCTGAAACATCGAGCCGTGCGACTTCGGGCCGCCGGCAAAATGATGGCGTTTGACTACGCCCTGGAAACCGCGGCCCTTGCTGATACCGACGATGTCCACGAATCTTTCGCCATCAAAAATGTCGACCAGCACGCGGTCGCCAGCTTTCACGACTCCGTCGCCATCCGCAGCGGCTTTTTCATCGACTTCGACGGGTACCTCGCGGGTGATCCTAACCGGCGGCAGATTGTGCTTGCCGAGATGACCCTTCATCGGTTTGGTCAACCGCGACTCCTTCATAAATTCGACGAGGCCGATCTGCGCGGCTACATAGCCGTCTTTAGTTGCGGTTTTGTGCTGAGTAACCACACAAGGCCCAGCCTGCAATACGGTAGCGGGATGCACGTCGCCCTTGTCGTCGAAGAGCTGCGTCATGCCGACTTTTTTCCCCAGAATTCCAGCTACCTTTGCCATTTCTCTCTCCGTTCCCAGCATGGCCAGTGGCTATTGGCTGGGGAGCTTGCGCTCTTTACTTGTGCTCTTTACCAAACGCCTTGATCTCGACGTCGACGCCGGCGGGGAGATCCAGTTTCATTAGCGCATCCACGGTCTGCTGCGTCGGCTCGAGAATGTCGAGCAGGCGCTTGTGGGTGCGAATTTCAAATTGCTCGCGTGACTTCTTATCCACGTGCGGGGAACGCAGCACGCAGTACTTGTTCTTCATCGTGGGCAGCGGAATCGGGCCCGCAATCTGCGCGCCCGTGCGGCGGGCGGTTTCGACGATCTCACCCGTGGACTGATCCAGGATGCGGTAGTCGTACGCCTTGAGCCGGATTCGAATTCTCTCTTTTCCAACCATGCTTCACTCTCTATCCCCGCCCGGCTATTCCGGGAGGAAAGAACTGGCGGCACGATGCAAGCCGCTGAAAATCAGCTTCTAGCTTCTACTGCACGATTTCCGCAATGGTTCCGGCGCCTACCGTATGCCCGCCTTCGCGGATCGCAAACCGTAATCCTTTTTCCATCGCCACCGGCGTGATCAGCTCAATCACCAGGCTCACATTGTCTCCCGGCATCACCATCTCCGTCGCCGCCGGCAGTTCCGCCACACCCGTCACGTCCGTCGTTCGCAGGTAAAACTGCGGTCGGTAGCCTTTGAAGAACGGCGTATGCCGTCCACCTTCTTCCTTGGTCAGAATGTAAACTTCCGCCTTGAACTTGGTGTGCGGCGTAATCGATCCGCCTTTTGCCAGCACCATGCCGCGCTCGACATCGTCTTTGCCGATGCCGCGCAAGAGCAGTCCAGCATTGTCTCCCGCCAGTCCTTCGTCCAACTGCTTCTTGAACATTTCAACGCCGGTCACGACTGTCTTGCGCGTGTCGCGGAAGCCGACAATCTCCACTTCCTCGCCCACTTTCACTTTCCCACGCTCGATACGTCCCGTGACCACCGTGCCGCGGCCCGAGATCGAAAAGATATCTTCAATCGGCATCAGGAACGGCTTGTCCAGTTCACGCGCCGGTTGCGGCACGCTCTTATCCACCGCTTCCATCAACTCGTCAATCTGCTTTTCCCACTTCGCTTCCCCGTTCAGCGCGCCCA
>Ga0210406_10000113_pt1 | contig 119538 bp, 102 predicted proteins | sample IncBWC30MmetaG_FD_155454 | JGI IMG/M metagenome (GOLD analysis project Ga0210406, IMG submission 155454) | Forest soil microbial communities from Barre Woods Harvard Forest LTER site, Petersham, Massachusetts, United States - Inc-BW-C-30-M | ecosystem: Environmental > Terrestrial > Soil >... | reverse complement strand
CCAAGCCCGAGAAGCTCACGTTCACGCTTTCCGGCAAGGGGACGGGCTCAGGCGAGATTAAAGGAACGATGGCCTTCGACCGCAAGGATTACGGCATGAACAAAGGCATCCCCTTGGTAAAGATCGCCGACCGCGTCGAAGTGATAGTCGACCTCAAAGGGAAGCGAGTAAGCGGACCTCCGTTGGTATTCAAGCAGTAGCCACCTGTCATCGGTACCACATCGTCTTACGCTCCGCCCCATCAACTGGGGACCAAAGCAGGCATCGGGGGCCAGGAGCAAATCAATGATTATGATTTTAAGAAATCAGTGGATAGATACACTCAATTAGCTGACGCCTTACTGGAGGACTTTCTGTCTGACCGCCGTTGTATGCGGAAACAGGGTCACGCCAAGTTTGTTCAAACATAAGAGCGTCGCGGATGAGATATTTCAAGGCGCAATCAAGGGAGACAAAGATATCCTCGAACTCAAGCAAAGCGAACTAGCGACTGGCTATGCGTTGGTTTTGCCAGGCTATTCAAAAAGAGCTAGGCATCCCCAAAGAAGAAATCAATTAGCCAGCCTCCCCAATGCGCTTTCAAACAACTTGTCGGCCAGCCGTGTGCTATTCTTCCGCCAGATTTCATCCCGCCGCTGCCGTTCGGCCTCCTAATTTTGCCTAACGCAGCCTAACGTAAGTTGTTGAAAAGCCGCATGAACACTGGGGATTTAGCACATCCCCTAAGTCTATTGATTTTTCAGTGCCTGTGTTGATGGCGAAGAACTTGCAAGAACGCGGGTTTTTGCTCCTGAAACATCGGCCCATGCTCTTCCAGCACTCATCATTCAGGTTTTACCAAGAGTTCGTACGGGCCATGCGAACCAGGACTTCCGCCCTCAACCATAACGTAATAAGTTGAATTACCATTGCTATCGAAAGAAAAGCTGACAGCATTTTCGCCCGACTGATAGCTGTCGGAAACCAGTTTCTCAACATTGTCATAAACACTTACTTTCGCGTAAAAGCCACCGGGCATTGGCTTTCGCAAGATGACTCTTACTTTGAGTTCCTGCCCAGACGTTTTAAACTGATAGAAATCTCTGTCGTTGTCCGTAGCTATCAATCCCTTAACTGTCGTGCCCATCTTAATTAAAGCTGCGTCAGTAATGCTTTTCCCTCGCTTTGACTGACTATAGAAATGTTGATCTGGTTCCGAATGTCCTGATGTGTATACCGGATGATCTTGTATCGGCAAGACCAGCGGCAAGATGAAAATGGCGGCACCCGCCAGAAAAACCACCAATGCTGGCGTGGAGATGTTGAATTCCCATCCGAAAACTTTGATTCTGTTTTCTGCCTGCTCTTTCCTTACGAAAAGCAGGATTAATCCAGCGCCTGCTACCAGCGCACCGAATACCATCACGACAGCGAACAGAGTGATTTCCATGCTTGTGGGGTTATTCTACTCGCTTATTTTACAATTGAGCATCCGCTCGCGGGATGGCCACTGCGCCTATAATGCTTGGCGGGAATCACGGAGCAAAACTGATGCTAGTCCAACGACAATGAGCTTGAGCGCAGCAGTCCACTATCGATGACGAGCTAAGTTACATTGGTTGTTGCTTTTAAGTGTGCGACACTGAAGACACTTCAGGGCGATTCGCTGGCAGGAGGGTGCCACGTGGGGTCGACAATTTCCTCCCTCATCGGTGCGGCTGAAAATGGAGATAGTGTGGCCGCCGATACGCTTTTCAGCACCCTTTACACCGAATTGCACCGGATGGCAAAACGAGAACTAGCGCGCCAGGGATCCCCGCCAAGCCTAAGCGTTACAACACTCTTGCACGAAGCTTACCTCGATATTGCAGCGCGCGAAGGTAGCCGCTTCCCCGACAGGCCGCGTTTCATGGGTTATGCCTCCCGCGTCATGCGCGGGTTGATCATTGATCGCGCCCGGAGTCGAAACGCGATCAAGCGCGGAGGCGAATTCGAAATTACTTCACTGAAGACTGACTCCGCCGAGAATCCCGTGGACGCGAAGGAACTCTCGTTGATCAGCGATGCGCTGGATGAACTGGCGAAGGTTGAGCCTAAACTGGCGGAACTGGTCGATTTGAAGTTTTTTTGCGGGTTTTCGTTCGCCGAGATCGCTGCCTTGGAGAATCTTTCAGAACGGACCGTACAAAGAAGGTGGGAGAAGGCACGTATTTACCTCCATAGAAACCTTCGAGCGGATTTGCCACTCTAGGGAATCAATGTCGAAGCTCAGCTCAGATCAATGGCGGGCCCTCAGCCCTCATCTAGACCAAGCGTTGGAGATGACAGAGGAAGATCTCTCGACTTGGCTGTCCTCATTGCGTACCGCAGATCCTTCTCTTGCTTCTCAGCTGGAAATACTTCTTCATGAGCACCACGTGCTATCCGCGGAGGGGTTTCTCGAAGCGAGTAGTTTGGAATTGCCGGGAGGACCCAGCCTGGCGGGCCAATCATTCGGTGCCTACACTCTGGTTTCGCAGATTGGGCATGGGGGCATGGGTACCGTCTGGCTTGCGGAACGAAACGACGGGCGATTTGAGCGGCGCGTAGCCGTAAAGGTTCTCAATATCGCGCTGATGGGTAAGGGCGGCGAAGAACGGTTCAAGCGCGAAGGCCGCATTCTAGGCCGTCTGACTCATCCTCACATAGCGGAACTGATTGACGCAGGTGTGTCGCCAACCGGCCAGCCTTTTCTTGTCCTCGAATACGTTGAAGGCGACCACATTGACCGCTTTTGTGACGAGTACAGGCTCGATGTGCGAGCGCGGATTCGGTTGTTCCTCGACGCATTGCTCGCCGTGGCGGAGGCGCACGACAAACTTATCGTGCACCGTGACCTGAAGCCTTCCAACATATTGGTGCGAGCTGATGGCCAGGTAAAGCTCCTCGACTTTGGAATCGCCAAACTGTTGAAAGATGATGGGCAGCCTAAGGAGTCGCCGCTCACGCTCGAGGGTGCGAAGGCGTTGACACCCGAATACGCGGCTCCGGAACAGTTGAAAGGCGAAACTGTAACGGGGGCAACGGATGTCTATTCTTCAGGTGTCTTACTTTATGTATTGCTGACTGGGCATCATCCGACGGGGGCCGCTCCGCGTACGCCCGCGGGTCTGGTCAAAGCGATTTTGGATACCGAGCCGACTCGTCCTTCTGAGATCGTATGCCCGGCGCGGACAAATGAAGAGAACGCAATCGCGAATGCCGAGCGGCGCGCCACGACACCGGACAAGTTGGCTCGGTCGTTGCGCGGCGACCTAGACACGATTATCGCGAAGGCGCTGAAGAAGAATCCGCAGGAACGCTACGCTTCCACAAAATTCTTTGCAGAGGACCTGCAACGATACCTGCAACACGAGCCAATCAGTGCTCGACCGGATGCGATAGGCTATCGCGCTCGCAAGTTCGTCCGACGTCACAGAAGTACTGTAACGGCGGCCTCACTGCTAGCCCTGTCGGTGATCGGCATCATCATCGTTACCAGGCTTCTTCCTCGTCGCCCCGAACCTTTGCCGCAGTTCAATCAGCAAAAACTCACGGCAAACGCTGAAGAGTCGCCAATATTCAGCGCTGCGATCTCTCCAGATGGAAAATATTTGGGATACGCTGACCCGCAAGGCATTCATGTGCAGGTTGTCGCGACGGGCGGAGTGAGGACTGTGGCATTGCCTCCCGGCACCGAGGGGGAGAAGGAATCTTGGACCTTCGGAAGCTGGTACCCGGATTCCGAACGTTTCGTAGCTTCTGTCCGTGATCCCGGAACACATTCCACCGTATGGTCTGTTCCGGTAATAGAAAGCAAGGCGCCGCAAAAGCTTGCTGAAGTTGAGGATATGTTTGGCGGAGCAACGCTTTCACCCGATGGCTTGCAAATCGCTTACCAAAGGTTGCGTAGGGCCATTGGGGCGCGCGAGATTTGGGTGATGAGTTCGCCTGGAGAATCCCCTCAAAGGATACTGACAGCCGAAAACCAGGCCGTATTTAAGGGTATCGCCTGGTCGCCGACAGGAAGTCGACTTGCTTTCGCAACATATGGGCGCGCTAAAGGTGGTGACCACACAGAGATTATGGTTCAGAGTTGTAACCTGGGTGGTACGGACAAAACGACTATCCTTCAAGACAATCGTTTGAACGCGTTCACCTGGCTCTCGTCTGGCCGATTCGTCTATTCGCGAAATACGGAAGTCGCCTCGCCTGAATCCGATAATTTGTGGGAGCTGAAAGTCGACGGAAGGAACGGAATTCCCCAGGGCAAAGCGCGCCAGTTGACAGATTGGTCGGGATTTTCGGTCGATAGCTTCAGCGCGACCACCGATGGAAAACAACTGGCTTTTCTGAGAGGCAATGACCACGCCTCGGTTTTTGTCGGGAACCTCGCCGACAAGGGAGACCGTCTCGTCAATTCCCGCCGGCTAACGCCCGACGACAATCATAATCTCCTGCTGGCATGGACACCAGACTCTCGCGAGGTGGTTTATTCATCGCAGCGAGCGTCAAAGTGGCTCGTGTTTCGGCAGGCGCTGGATCGAGACAGTGCCCCTCAACTTGTAACACCCGCCGGCGACACGAATTTCTTGGTAGCTCGGTTGAGTCCGGATGGTGCCTGGATGCTTCTGGAGGGGCGAGCGATCAGCTCGCACAAAATTGGACTTTATCGCGTTGATCTAAGGGGTGGCGTTCCTCAACTATTATTTAACACTGAGGGATTTGTCCAGTATTGGTGCACAAACAGCGCCGCTAACCTTTGTGTGTTCGGGCGGCCCTCTGCAGGCAACAACGAACTGGTGGTTGCGGCGTTTAGCCCGCGCGGCGGTCCGGGACGGGAACTGGTGCGGATTCCTGTTGAAGCGGGTAGTAGCGCCGACGTTGGATTCGACTACTCGTGGCAACTCTCTCCCGATGGTTCGCAGATTGGCATCGTTAAGGGGCACGGGAATCAGATTCTCTTAGTGCCACTGGGCGGAGGTCCAACGAGGACGGTGACGCCGAAGGGCCATTCCGACCTTATAGATCTGAGCTGGGCAAATGATTCCCAAAGCATGTTCGTGTCAACTTTAGAACCAGGAGGGGCGAACTTGCTGCATGTTGAATTTAATGGCAATACCCACGTCGTATGGCGGCAGTCTCAGGCGACCGACACCTGGGGGTCTCCGTCGCCTGACGGACGTCATCTCGCGATCTTGGGCACGAGTTCAGAGGCGAATGTGTGGTTGATCAACAACTTCTGATTCGGTAGCGGCTCCAAACCCCGATTTCCCGTCCACGGGATTCTCTTCTAAGCTCCGCCGGTCTTCCAGTTCTTTGTCGCCTTTTCTATTTCTTTTCCGATATCTCAAGTAGGGACCAGAAAGCCCGGGAGGTAACCCCTGGAATTCAAGACGGAGGTCGTTTGCAGTAAATGCCATCAACCCATTACCTCGGGAGAAGGCTTCGGCTACATCTTTTTCAAGATTCCCGGCAAGGAAGGCTACTACTTCTTCCACTGCAGGTTTCGAGGCCGAGACTGCTGGGAAGATTATTTGAAAGACCACCAGACATAGGAACGGCCCGAAGACCACAGTTGTTAGAAACAAATCTATTTTTGGAAAAGCGAGATGACGAACTTTATAGCGAAACAGCCCGAGATTAACCTAACTGAATCAGAGGCCATAGAAAAAGCCAAGAACGGCGATCATGCTGCTTTCGAGTATCTGTACAAGTTGCATTCCAAGCGCGTGTACGGCCTGTGCTTGCGCATGAGCAAACATCCAGCTGAGGCGGAAGAATTGATGCAACAAGCATTCTTGCAGCTCTTTCGAAAGATTGGCACGTTTCGCGGCGAGTCAGGCCTTTCCACCTGGTTGCACCGGGTGACTGTGAACATTGTCCTAATGCACCTGCGCAGAAAAAAGCCTATTGAGATTCCGGCCGAGGACCTGGAACGCCAAGACACTGAAGGTGACAGCACGCGTGAGTATGGTTCAAACGACCCCTCGATGGTTGGCGCGCTTGATCGAGTAAATCTGAAGCGTTCGATCGACAAGTTGCCGCGTGGCTATAGACAGTATTTCTTGCTGTACGACGCCCTTGGTTACAAACACCGGGAAATTGCCGGACTCCTGGGATGCTCGACGGGCTGTTCAAAATCGCAGCTACACAAAGCACGCAAACGACTGAGACTCCTTCTGCAGGGTGAGGAAAGTGCAGGGGAAGCAGTAGATATCGTCCCCGCATAGCGCGAAACGTGATCTATACGCGTGTAGGACCTTCAATGGTCGAATTACTTCGCCGATGACCGAGGTGTTCCGATACAGGACTTGATCGAAAGGCAAATCCTGTGCCGATTCTCTTGAAGTTTTAGTTTTATGCACTTAGACAACTAAATCTTTCATCCAGTCTGTCGTCTTTTGCTGCCGGATTCCGATATCTCAAGTAGGGGCCAATAGTTTACCGCTGGGATCGAGGCATTCCTCATTCCACCGGCCTGGCGGCGAAGCCCGGAATAAAGGCTTCAGCGGCCCCTGCAGATGCACAAATCCAAGTCGAAAAATAAGGAGAAAGCAGTGAATACCAATTGCGGTACGAAGTTCTGGAGTGGCAAAGCCGCTCACAGCATCACTCGCGGTTTGCTGGCGGCGATGGTTGTACTAACCGTGGCCGGCACCGCATTCGCTCAAGACAAGAAAGAAGAGAAAGACGAGATCACCTTCAACCTGCTGCCGAATCCGGCGGTCATTGACTGTCTTCGCGCCAATCCGTATGAGGAGCCGCGGGCTCGCGCCACAGTCATCCGCGGCAGGCAGAATGACACGCTCATTTTGGATCTAGATGGGATCAAGCCGGGCCTTGCGTTTGACCTCTTCACGGTCCAGAACAGCTTCTTTCAAGCCAATGGCACAAAAGACCCTAATTTCACCGGAAGTTTCGGTTTGGCCTGGTATCAGTCCGATATCAAGATTGGCAAACAAACAGATGACGGTCACGTCCAGATCAAAACGATTCTTCTGGACGATATCTTCGGTTTTGATCCTGACGTACGCTTGGCTCCGACGAATACGTTCCATCTGGGTTTCTGGTTCGACAATCCACAGGATGCAGCCGCTTTTCCCAGCTGCCACTTCGATCCGACCAAGCCAACGCCGTTCAACGGCGAGCATAAGGCCGGCCCATTTGCCATGCTCAGTGCCCCTGACGCCAAGACCGCATTGGGCCCGCTCTGCACTAACGCTAACAATTCCACAAACCCAGTCAGCTGCAACGCCAACTAAAGCTGACGTAGCGGGGACTAGGGGCGATGAACAATCGCCCTCTTTCCTCATTCCCCTTGCACTTTATAGGTACCGATCATGGTATAGAATGAATCAGTTGCAGGAGGGAGATTCCCGCATCCCTGCAGTGGCACCTTTCACGACGAAAGACTCCTCATTAACTTAGGTCTGCCTCGAATTGCTCCTAGCGTAACTGCACCCACGGGACACGACGCATCTCAGTGATTCGCACGCCTAGTAGCCCAGCAAGATCGAGACGACGCGTTCTACTGGCGGGCGCTGGCCTGCATTTAGCCCATATGTCAGTTTTACCAGTGTACTGAAACGAGCGAGTAGTCCTAAGCTCCCCCCCAACTTGGCTCGCACCAAGAAAGTGGCCAAGGCAAGGTCTGGCCAATCACCCGAGAATCTTGAGTTCTTCTCAAATCAGGTGACCCAGGAAAAGGAGCATGTCGAATGCTCGGAGTCCTTTCTCACTTTGTCCGATTTGGTCATAGCCTCGGTCGGGGCGCCATTATCTTGCAGTTTGTCCTATTCGGGATTGCGACCCAAGCTCTCTCCCAAGCACCTTCCGCCGCAAAATCGGCTAGCCAATTTGACTCGATGGTTGACGTTCTGATTAAGAAGGTTTCACCGAGCGTCGTCCAGATCATCGTGACGGCCTATGCACCTCTCGAAGACAGCGGCCGCGGGAATGCTGGGGTCCTAATCGGACGTCAACGCGCCAGCGGTTCTGGGTTTGTCATCGACCCCGAAGGCTACATCATAACGAATGCGCATGTGGTCAATGGAGCGCAACGCATTGAAGTCGTCCTGCCACCGCCAAGCCCTGACGGTTCCTTGGCATCTGCCCTGTCGGGAAAGTTTGATACCGTTTTAGCGCGTCTCGTCGGAGTGGCACGTGAAAAGGACCTTGCACTCCTGAAAATTGAAAACACAAAACTGCCGGCGCTGCCGCTCGCGTCCTACCGGGAAGTGAGGCAGGGACATAGCGTCTTTGCTTTTGGCAGTCCCGACGGGTTAAGAAATTCCATAACTCACGGGATGATATCGGCCGTTGCAAGACAACTCGACCCCGATTCCCCGCTGATCTACATTCAAACCGATGCGCCCATCAACCCGGGAAATTCTGGTGGTCCGCTTGTAAATCTGAACGGGGAGGTCGTTGGCGTAAACACATTCATCCTTTCTCAATCGGGTGGGAACGAGGGGTTGGGCTTTGCTGTTCCTTGCGCAACTGTCAGAACTGTCTATCGGCAGCTGAAGCAGTTCGGGCACTTGCGCCGACAAGAGATTGGTATTGCGATGCAAACCATCACACCGTCACTTGCTACAGGACTCGGATTGAAACAAGAGAATGGGGTCATCATTTCGGATGTTCTTCCCGGAGGTCCTGCAGAAGCCGCGGGCTTGATGGTTGGCGACATCCTGGTTTCTATCGATGGGCAGCCTGCCGATAACCTACCGAGCGTGAGTTATTTTTTCCTTTTGCGGGACTCCTCGGACAAAGTGCAAGTCACCGTTCTTAGAGGAACAAAGCGGGAGGTTTTCAACGTGGCGACGGTCGAGGAAGGGCAAGATATGGATCAGCTCATTTCTCTTGCGGACCCTCAAAAGAATTTGGTTCCGGGACTTGGCATAATCGGTGTGGAAATCGATAAGAAGACCGCCGCCATGCTGCGTGGATTGAGAGATCCATTTGGAATCGTCGTTACTGGCCGAGTGGCGGGTTCCTTGGGTGATGTGCCTCTTCTGCCCGGTGACGTCATCCGCAGTCTCAATACACAGCCCACGACTACACTAGAGCGCTTGCGCTCGGCATTGAAAGCGAGCCCTCCGGGTGTTCCATTTGTGTTGCAAATCCAGCGTGACGGCAGGTTTCTCTATGTTCCCATCACTTTGGAATAGTCGCTGACCTTGGGATCGACGAAGCATCGAAATGGACCGGCCGTCTAGTCACATGTTGACGGGACGAAGCTTTGAAACTCCTTGCGAGACTGTCCCGATTTGAACCGACACTTGTGATTCGTTCCCCTGCGGGAATGATTTCTCTCCGCTGACTCACTCAAATCCTTGCAAATCATTTCCTTTCATCACCATACGGAGTAAGAGAAAAACTGAATTGGTGCGGCACTTGCGTCGACTCCTGGTGAGAGGCCGTGCCCGCGCACTATCCATTTTTGCGTTTGGACCGAAGTAAGAGACAGGCGCTCGCGGCTGTTTGCATGTGGCTAATGGTCATACGACGCGGTAAGCCGTTACGGCGGTGAAGAGTTTCTGGTTGTCCTGCCAGGGTGCGATGTGAAGAGTGGCTGCGACCGCGCGGAACACATTCGCCATTCGCTTGCCCCGTCACCGATAATTGCGGGCGATGCGAAGATTCCTTTAACGCTCAGCATGGGCGTCGCGAGCAGCGGGGAATGGGCCGGCCTGGACGGCGAAGATTTGATTCGCAAAGCGGACGAGGCGAGCGAAAGCCGAAGAAAGAAACCGCGTGATCGTCTCGCGGCCTGCGGGTTTCGAACTGGTGCGTCCTGCAGGTCAGCTTACGATTGCTTAGGCGGGACAATTAGCTGCGAAGTTTAAGACTTGATGCGAGTTTGCTCCATCATCTGGCGCATTGCGGAGTTCGAACCCGGGGCGCGTTTTTCTCTCCACGCCTCAAATCGCTTGCAAACATTTTCCAGATTGCAAAATACCGTCGGATTCTTGAACGCGGCGCGCCAGGTGGGCACCACGTTTCGAATGCGGTCCCAGACGACCCAAATTTCGCCGTTGCTTTCGAAAAAAAGTTCATCGTTGATGAGCCCGCGATTCACGATGCTTGCAACCATTTCCCAATAGCTGATCACCATGCGGATGTTCGTGTATTCGTCCGTGCCGGCGGGATACTTCTGCGTCATCTCGTCCACGTTTGTCGGATGAAAGTAGTCCACAAACCAGTTGCGGGCCTGGCGCAGGCGGGCCTCGCGCCGCATGTCGTAGAGCCTCAGCATCAGATTTACTTCTTCGTAGGTCACGTTGGACATGGACTCGCTCCTTGCCTCATCGGTCATTTCCAGCGAGCGAACTGGCGGCTTCTGATGCAATTTCCGTGGCCCCTATCAGTTCGATGCGCTGGACGGTGGAAAGCGGTATACCGCGTCGCTGCAACTCAACGTGAATTCGGCGGCGCAATTCGCGCGCAACTTCGTCCTGCCGTGTGGGGGCGGTGCGCGCCTGCAGGCGCACGAGTGTGGCACTGCGATCGAGCGATTGCACGCCCAGGATGCGCGGGCCGTCCACAAGGGCTTGCGACCACGCCGGGTCAGAGCGAAGTTCGGCTGCGGCCGCTTCAAGAGCGGCGAGCGGTTGATCGAGCGCGACATCGGGCGCGAGAGAAATATCTACAAAGGTTTGCGACCAATCCCGGCTGAGGTTGGCGACGGTGCGAATGTCGCCATTGGAAATGGTCACGAGCGCGCCACGCGCATCGCGAATCACGGTGCGGCGCAGCGTCAGGTGTTCTACGCGCCCGATGGCATCTCCAAATTGGATCGTGTCGCCCACGACGTACTGATCCTCAAGCACAATGTAAAAGCCTGTGATAACGTCGCGCACCAGATTCTGTGCGCCAAAGCCGACCGCAACGCTGGCAAGGCCGGCAAGAGTCAGCGCCGGTGTTGGATTGATGCCGAAGAGGTCGAGCGCCGTAATCAGCGCAATGATCCAGACGACTTTGCTCAGGGCGCTATAAAGGACACCTGCAAGGGTGCGCGTTTGCTGTTCACGAACCTGCGCCGCGCGCGCCTGGCCGGAAGCGGGTCTGATGATGAGCTTGGAAAGGACTTTGAGAAAGTGATTGACCAGCAGCGCGATGAGAATGATGCCGAGGAGATGAAGCGCTGTGGAAAGTGTGATACCGGACAGAAAATTGACAACGCTGGACATAGGCAATTTGCAGGGGGAGTATAACATTGAGGGCAGCAATGCGCTCGCTCGTCCCTTTCTTGGTGATAGAAGAGGCCGAGGCCGGCGCAACGGGAGAAGGTGATGGACGGAACACGGAGAAATGCTCTGAAAGTAATGGCCGGCGCGGCGGGAATTGCTACGCTAGGCGCGTGGCTGGCGGCCGGGCAGGAGGCATCGCAACGTAACCCGGCTGGAACGACCGCCAGTGGAGAACGCAATCCCGATCCCGAGGCAGAACCGAAACGCACGAAGGCCTTGCTCGAACAAAACCAGAAAGACATTAAGAAGAACATCGAAAAATTGTTTCAGCTCGCGTCGGAACTTAAGGACGAAGTGGAAAAAACCGATGCGACGACGGTCTTGTCCCTGGCGATGGTCCGCAAAACGGAAGAGATAGAAAAACTCGCGCGGCAGATCCGCGATCGTGCCAAAGGTTAAGAGAGTAACCGCGCAACTTCCCGCAAATCACGTTAGAATAGAAAGTACACTGTGGATTTCGCAGCACACCGGCGCGCCCGTAGCTCAGCTGGATAGAGCGTGTGCCTCCGAAGCACAAGGTCGGGCGTTCGAATCGCCCCGGGCGCGCCACTTCAAATCGTTTCAAAGATTGCGTTAATACTCTTCTGTTTGTTCCGATCTCAATTTCCTCGCAACGTCTGAATGCCACTGCTAACGCTAGCTTCTCCGGTTCAAACGAAAATTTCCTTGACGTAGACGAAGGATTGGATAAAGCTTCGACTGTTCAAATAAGGGGTGATTTATGATTCCCAGGCCCCTGGCAACCCACCCAATTTCTGACTTACAGCGCTACATCCGTCGGGGCACTACCTCGCGCGGCCACGGCCATTTTTGGCAACGCGCTCGGGCGGTTTCACGTCGTAATTTCTTGCAAGCAGGTGTGACCCTGGCGGCGGGCCTCGCGATTCCGCTCACCCTCCCTGCCTCACCGCGAGCCGCACTGCCTAACCCGATTCCTGGCGGGCTGGACCTCCTCGGAAACGGGCAAACCTTCCACGTGTTTTTGCCTGGAACCTCGCCAGAATTAGCCACGATCACTGATTTCAACGGTGTATTGGGGGCTACCGATGTTCTTGGCAGCTGGACTGGGGAAGGCGTTACGCCTCCCCCCAACACGCCGCTTATCTTTGATTCGGATATGCGCTTTATGTCGGGCGAATACATCGGGAGAGACGGGAAGCATCATCAAGGCACATTCGCTTTTGTTTGAATTGACCTATACGTGGGGCCGGAGGCTCCCGATTTCAGCAATCAGGTCCACGACTTCGACCCGGGTTTGGACAATGGACTCTTCTGGACGGTGCCTGTCGACACAAATAGCTTGTTTGTGAATCCTGGCTCTGGTCGAGCATCCCTTGTAGTTAAGAATCTCGAAATGGAAGACTACGGCAATGTGGTGAACGCGCTTCTAGATGGTCCTTCTAGTTCGGTTACGGTTTCTTTCGAGGTGCAGTGGGCTCCGGGAGTTAAGCATTTCAAGGTCCGCGATGCGGCTACTGAAATGGCCGGCGAGTTCAATATGAATACGGCAAGAATGGTTTGGTCCGCTGAAAGCAACGGCGTCGCTTACCAGTCGGGCCCGATTGAAACTTCGTCGAGTGTTTCCGGTCAAGTCGGGCACGAACGTAACGGCGTCTTCTTCAGCTGACCACTAAAACTCACACTGCCAAACTCTTCGATTTGAGTGGGATTTTTGTATCGGCTTTACGGTCGGGGGAGAGCGGGCGACCACTCCCCCTATGCCGATTGCAGAGCACGTTCGATAGCTTGGAGGTGAAAGTCCTCTACCCATCTTGATGGAAGAGAAGGGTTCGTGAAACGCAATGGCGTCGCTGACGCTCCGGATTTAACATCCGTGGAGTCCCGAGGCTCGAGGGGCCATACTCACCGCCGGACCAACGTGACATAGGGAAGACGGGATAGTGGATCAGTTTGGAACAGTACATTGCTGGAGCCTGATACAAGATCACCCAGAAAAGTTCTAAAATCGTCCCCTTGGGCGCGCCAATTCCTTCATACCACGGTGCCTTTGCCACTACCGTGATTAGTTGGCAGAAATGATCAGCTGGGTGTCGGTGTTGCCGCACATCCCGTAGACGGTGCCTGCGGTGCAAGCACCGACGGAATAGGTATAGCAGCCAGGATGCTTGGCGGTGACGGTGATGGGGCGATCGGCGCCACCCATGATGGCACCTTCGTGGTCGAACGGATCTTTACTGCCGAAGTCGACGACGAAGCCGGTGTTCTTAGAACTGCTCATAAAAGTGACGGTGGTGCCCACCTTAATGCAGAAGGCTTTGTTGGACTTTGCATCAGGAATGTTGGGGGTCGCAGTGGCATTGCTGCCGCCGCTGCGCCTGAGGTCGATCGAGCAGGGAGACGAAGCGGAGCCGCATGTGTTCGCCGCGCCACAAATGCTGGCTGGATTGGAATTCGAACAGACGTCGCCCTTAATTTTCTTCTGAGTGTCCTTGCCAACTATGAAACCAGTCAAAACAAGCGGCAGGACCGCCAGACAACAAAGAGCTGCTAGATACCGGTGAATCTTCATTAGGCGCCTCACTCCATAAAAATGTCTAGCAAGCATCCAGGGCAGCGAAAAGCTATGCCGAAAGATGCGCACGCACCCAACCGTTTCAACATTTCTACTTCAGCGTGCCGGCCTTGTTCCAATCGATAATGTTGGCGAGCTTCCAGGGATTTTTGTTGAGCTGGAACTCGAGCTGTCCTTCTTTGTTAATGACCAGCTGAGCTGCCGGGTAGAGAACCCCGGCGCTCTTATCTTTGTCGGAATCGTTAATTTCAATCTCGCCTGCGGTCAAATTGTATGCAGTGGTTTGAGTGTTGTAGTAAGCTTCACCGAATCTGACCAAGCGGTTGGTAACAAAGCGAATCTTGCGCCCTGTTGGAGTGGGAATCAGGCGGATGAAACTGAGGTCGTAGCCGATTGTGCCGGTGATGGCAATACGGCCCACGGATTTCATCTTGGTAAGAGCATTTACCAAACCTTGATTCTGGCCCTTCTTGTAGGACTCAACGAGGATTTGTCTATCCTCTTCTGTAGAAAAATCATAGATGGTTACCTTCACGTTAATTACTTGACCTAGTTGGGTGCTTGTCCCCATTGCAGTAGCGTCGATGGTCTCCACTTTTCTATCATCTGCAGAAAGAGAGACCGTGACCGCCGTCAGCAGCAGCGTAATGAGTGGCAGCCTGACGTAGCCGAATTTGCGAATCCTGAGTTTATCTACCTGGTTGTGTATCATGGAACTCTCCTCAAGCGTCCCGGCTTGAAGGCTCAATTAACCCGGGCTAGTGCACACAGGTGAAAGGTTAATTCTCGCGCTCGAAGCGCTGCCACTGGTAAAACTTCTAGTAACTCTTGAGATAACATTAAAAGAGCAGTGCAGTGATCAACTGCTTGGGTATCTCGGGTCCTGCTCGTCGAATCGTTTTCGCCGATCCTCGTCCCCCGCGAGTAGAAAGGCTGCATGGTAGTTCCCAAAGGGAACCACATGCGCTCCCCCGTGAACGAACTCCGGCTTGAGGCGTTGATGAAGTTCCGGTAGTTCTGACCAATGGACCCTGGGATTCTCGTGGTGCTCCAGATGAAAACCTATGTTGAACATCGTGAGATTGAAAAAGTTCGACACAAATACGATGGAGTGCCTTACCGGCTCCGCAGGGTCTTCGCTACACAGCCCGAATGCTGTACATACATTCCCGAGGAACTAAGGACCGTGCCTCATTCTGTCCCATCGGCCAGATCTCAAGCGACCTGGGTAGTCCCAGTTAATTGCCCGCTGGCCATTCCCCGACTTGTACGATGAACTCCAGTCCGATAATGGCTCTGCTTGAGAAGGACCGCCAATAAACCACACGCGCCCGCGCCCAGAAGCCGCTACGGAGAGACTTCAGTAGCAAGAAACTTCCGGGTTCCCAAAGCCTTTGCGTGGTCACGCGAGCACCGCGGGAACTGATGTTATGTGTTGAAGTAGTTTCCGCGCTCCAGTTCTTGCTAAGGTTGGTGAGCTCTACCGGCTCGGTCGCGATAGTCCGCCCTTCCCTACGGATGCCCCCGTTGGTTCCGGCGGTCGTTTGGTTGGTTTGGGACACTGGGTATTCTCTCTCGATTCGTATTCCCCATTATTGGTCAGAGATTTGCCGCCTCAATCCGGTGTTTACCCTAAATTCTGGGTGGGTCTATCATTGATGCCGTTTATGCAGAAGCTGGCAACCTGTCAACTGACAAGTTTCCGTTTCTGTGGGGCGCAATATCTCTGCTTCGTCGCTCGCGGCCTCGCGAGTCCGTCACGCGAAAATTCGAGAATTGCGAAAAGTCGTTAGTTGTCTCTGCATTCCTGCCTGCGCAAAGTTGTGGAGACTCAAGAACTAAGAAGAACCGTCCGTTGGCACACCGTGTGCACTTCGAGAGGCAGGACGCAAGTTCCCGGGCAGATGTGCTGACGGCTCTGACTCCGTGTCGGACGAATGCTCTTCCAACCAGGAGCACGTGTGCACCGAAACGAAATTCAATGAATCTCAGGAGAAATCGAATGAATATCAACTATTACAGGCGAACAAAAGGACAGAATCTGAAGTGGTACGGCGTATTCCTGTTCGCTGGTCTGCTGTTTTGTCCAGTGAAGGGTAGCGCGCAGAATCATAAGGGAGATGAGCAGGATGTTCCGCCAACTCCCGTGCAGATCGTGGCGCTGGATGAATGCGATCCGAAAACGTTCAATGACGCGCTGGGAACGGATTTCTGCAAGAACGTCACGCTGGGCGCGTTCACGACGCTGACGGATCTGTTCGCAAAGGCGGCGGCAGGAACTCCGGACCCGAATTGGGACTTTGAACCCGACACGCTCCGCGTTAAGAAGGGGACTCCGATTATCGTGGTGGATCAGGGCGGCGAGCCGCACACGTTTACGGAGGTTAAGCATTTCGGCGGCGGTTTCATCCCGGAACTCAATGCGGGAGAACCGACGGTTTCCGAATGCGAGAACGGCTTCAAGAACATCGAAGTGGCACGTACTCGAATCCTGCAAGGCAGTCAGCTTCAGGTGCCGAGCCTGTCGAAAGGCGATCACTATTTTCAGTGCTGCATCCATCCCTGGATGCGCGTGAAAGTGGAAGTGCAGGAAGCTCTGCACGGGAAATAACCTGGCCAACAGTTAAAGCAACAAAGGCGAACTTTTTGCCTGGAGTTGTTTGGCAAAAGGTTCGCCGACGTGCATTTCCTCGAATTATTTTTCCAGCTTGCGAGGACGGAGTGCGCGTTCGCCGCGGGCGTAGGTGGCGACGATGTGGCCGCTCCCGACGAGTTTGTATTTGTACGTGGTGAGGCCTTCCATGCCCATCGGTCCGCGCGCGTGCAATTTGCTGTTGCTGATGCCAACTTCGGAGCCGAGGCCGTAGCGGTAGCCGTCGGCGAAGCGCGTCGAGACGTTGTGATAGACGCCGGCGGCGTCGATTTCGTTCAAGAAGCGTTCCGCCGCCGCGCCATCTTCCGTCACGATCGCTTCCGTATGGCTGCTGCCGAATTCCGCGATGTGATCGAGCGCCGCATCCAACGAATCCACCATGCGAATGGCAAGAATTAAGTCCGAATATTCTGTGGCCCAGTCGGCTTCCGTCGCAGCCTTGATGTCCGCTTGGCGCAGAATCGTGCGTGTCCGTTCGCAGCCGCGCAACTCAACGCCCGCATTTCTCAATCGCGCAGCAACGCGGGGCAAAAATTCCGTTGCGACGTCCGAATGCACCAGCAGCGTTTCCACCGAATTGCATGCCGCCGGATACTGCGTCTTCGCATCCATAGTGATTTCTTCGGCCTTCGCGAGGTTAGCAGCGCGGTCTACATAAACGTGGCAGATTCCTTCGCCATGGCCGAGAACCGGCACTTTGCTGTTCTCGGAAATGTACTGAACAAAGTCGCGACCACCGCGCGGGACTATTAAGTCCACTTCGCGCTTGAGTTGCAGCAGTTCCATCACGTCCGCCCGCGATTGCAGCAGAGTGACGGAATTTTCCGGAACGCCCGGAAATTCACGTAACGTCTCACGCCAAAGTTCCACAAGAACTTCGTTAGTTCGCGCGGCTTCAGTGCCGCCTTTCAGGAGAACAGCATTGCCGGATTTGAATGCGAGCGCGGAAACTTGCGGAACGACGTCCGGCCGCGATTCGAAGACGACGGCCACGACGCCCAGTGGACAACTCTCTTTATAAAGGATGAGTCCTTCGTCCAGCTCCGTAGTGGACAGGCGTCTGCCGATGGGATCATCGAGCCGCGCCACTTCCTCAAGCCGCAGAACCATCTCTTCAATCGTTTTTTCGGAAACGCGCAATCGGGCGAACGCCGCAGCCGACATTTTTCCAGTGCGCACAAGCTCTTCAGCGGCGCGGCAGTCCTCAGCATTGGCCTGAAGAATGCGCGCGGCGTTTTGCTCGGTGCGCTTTGCTACCGAAAGTAAAACGGAATTGCGCACTTCGTTCGGCAGCAGTGCGAGTTTGCGAGCAGCTTGCCGCGCGGCGCGAGCCTGTTCGCGCACGGCCGATTTTTCGCCTGACTGGGTCTTTGCAGCGGCGGCTGGAGCGTTGCTCATTGCGAAGCCTCGAGGAGCACAATGTTATCCCGCGTAAAGACGACAAGATTCTTGCTCTGCGCAGAGGTATCCTCCGCGGCTCCGTTTTGCGCGAAAGCATCTGCGCTCGCGCAGTTCGCGATGCCCCGCGCAAATTCGCGTCCGTCAAGATCCACGATGCTGACCACATCCATCGCAGCGAACTGTTTTTCCACGCGTACCACGCCGCTACTCAGCAAGCTGGCTTTCTTTGCGGTGATGGCTCGATGCGCGCCGCCATCCACGACAACACGTCCAGATACTCCGGCAGCAAACGCGATCCAGCGTCTCTTGCCTTTCATGCGCGTGCCCGGGGCAAAAACCGTGCCCTGTTTTTCGCCCGCGAAGACTTTCTTCAACGTTGCGGAATCGTTTCCGTCCGCAATGACTGCAATGCCTCCGCAATTCATGGCGATTTCTGCCGCTTCCAGTTTGGTCGCCATGCCGCCTCGTCCGCCCTGCGAAGGTCCAGCAGCGAGCGCGCGAAGCTCCGGAGTGATCTGCTCAACGTAGCCCAGCGTTTCCGCCGCACCACCCCTTATGCGCATAAGGCCCGGTACATTCGTCAACAGCGCCAGCGCATCGGCTTCGAGTCCGCTCATGGCAAGCGCTGCCAGGCGATCATTGTCGCTGAACGCAGCCCTACGGCCTTCTCCTTTTTCTTCAAGCTCTGCAGTTGATACGGTATCGTTTTCATTGACAATGGGAAGCACGCCGAATCCAATCAATTTTTCCATGGTCCGTCGCAAATTTGAATAGCGCCGCCAGTTGCTGAAATCTTCTTCAGTCAGTAAAACCTGCGCGACCTTAACTTGATGCTCTTCGAACATCCGCTTGTACGCGGCCATCAGAAGCCCTTGCCCCGCCGCTGCGCACGCCTGCTTTACCGCCATATCCTTGAGGCGTGCGGTGTGCAAACCGAGCAGCCAACGGCCCAGGCCCACCGCGCCGGAAGTCACGAGCACAACCTGCCGGCCTTCCTCTATCAATTCCGCAATTCCTTGCACGATGGGAAGCACGCGTTGCGAACAAAGCTCGCCATTTGGCTCGGTGACGGTGCTTGTGCCGAGCTTGATAACGATGCGGCGTGCCGCCCGCAATCCTTTGCGGCAATTCTTTTCGTCGTTGTATTCTGCCGCCATGATTGTGCCCTTTTGGGGGAGCCCTTGAACGATTAGGTTACGCCAAATTGAGCCTTCGACCTACATTCGAAACGAATGTTGTGCACCGGTTTGTGACATGCAAGGGTCCGTACCAGAGTCAATTTCGGTACACGGCACTGGTTGTTCGAACAGGTATGACTGCTATGAAACCACGCTGAAGAATTTCTTCCAGCATGTTGGTGGGCATCGTATCGTAGGAATTGGAGCGAGTAAGTAAGGCTACGCCATGAAGAAGCTGCGTTTTCTAATATCGTTGACGAACGACGACAACGACTACCAAATCGAGCAGGCGCATGCGACCGAGGAGGCCGCGCGCCGTCTAGCCGCTATCGCGCAAATCATTTACGCCGGAAACGACGCCATTACGCAAAGCACGCAGTTGCTGCAAGCGATTCAAGCGCCGCCGCAAGAACGTCCGGATGCGATTGTGTTCGAACCGGTTGGCTCAACCGCGCTGCCGCAGGTCGCGCGCGCCGCGATCAACGCGGGCATTGGGTGGGCCGTGCTGAACCGCGAGGCGACTTATGTCTCCGAATTGCGCCTCATGAAAAAAGCGCCAATCTTCACGATCAGTGCGGATCACGTCGAAATCGGAAGAATTCAAGGCCGCCAGTTTGCGGCGCTGCTGCCAAAAGGTGGAGCAATCTTGTACATTCAGGGTCCATCCGAAAATTCCGCCGCGAAAGACCGCACGGTCGGCATGATGGAAACCAAGCCCGACAACATCCAGGTGACCGCACTAAAAGGACAGTGGACCGAAGAGAGTTCGCAGAAGGCAGTGCGTTCCTGGCTGAAGCTGACCACTTCTCAAAAAGCCGTCGTTGATTTGATTGGCGCTCAGGACGATTCCATGGCGATCGGCGCGCGCAAAGCATTTCAGGAATTGCCCAACGAGTCCGACCGCGATCGCTGGCTCAAGCTTCCTTTTACGGGTTGCGACGGTTTGCCAAAAACTGGTCAGGCCTGGGTTCGCAGCGGGTTGCTTGCGGCCACCGTCTATTCGCCGCCGAATACGGGGCTTGCGATTGAAATGCTTCTGCAGAATATTCAGCAGGGCAAGGAACTTCCAGAGCGCGCGCTCGTCGCGCCATCTTCCATTCCCGCATTGAACGAATTGCGCCCAAAACTCGCGTAATTCGCTTTCGGATACTCCGCCGCCAAACCCAATTCTTACTCAATCGTTTTTCTACTCGCATTTCGACACTTGTGCGCTGGCTCGCTAGGCGTATAATGCCGCGGGCTGGTTTGGCGGCTTCTCATCACGCGACGCCTCAGGAGTTCTCGATGGCCACTGATTCGAATTCCGATTCGCTCAAACGAAGAGAGTTTTTGACAAAAACAGGAAGCGGCTTGCTCGCCGCCGTGGCAGTTCCCGCGGGTGCGGCCTGGGCAGGCGCGGCAACGCCAAATCCAGCGGAGAGCGCCGCGTTTCCTCCCGTTCCTTCCCGCACACCAGACGCGGGCGCGAAAAAGAAAATTCCCATCGGCGTTTTCGACCCGGTGTATGCCAACCTTTCTCTCGACGCGATGCTGGAAAAAGTGACCGCGCTTGGACTCGAAGCGATGGAGATCGGAACCGGTGGCTATCCGAACAACAAACATTGCCCGCTGGACGACTTGATTGCCGACAAGAGCAAAGCCAAAGCATGGGTGAAGAAATTCGAGGACAAGGGAATTCGTGTCGCTACCTTGAGTTGCCACGGCAATCCCGTCCATCCGAATGCTCAGCACGCTGCAAAGGACGCGGATACGTTTCGCAAAACGGTTCTCCTCGCTGAAATGCTGGAAGTGAAAGTCATTGTCGGGTTTTCCGGCTGCCCAGGCGGGACGCCACAAGACACGCAGCCGAACTGGATCACTTACCGCTGGCCGCCGGAATACAGTGAAATGTTGCAGTGGCAGTGGAAAGAAAAAGTGATCCCGTACTGGAAAGAAGCGGCGAAGTACGCGCGCGAACGTGGCATCAAGCGTTTAGCCTTTGAGATGCATCCTAATTTCGTGGTCTACAACCCGCGCACGCTGTTGAAACTGCGCGAAGCCGTCGGCGAGGAGATCGGCGCGAACAACGATTTGAGCCACCTTTTCTGGCAGGGTTGTGATCCCGTCGAGGTGATTCGCTTTCTTGGGAAAGAAGGAGCGATCTTCCACGCACACATGAAAGATACGGTCCTGTTTCCCGAAAACCTGGCGAAATACGGTGTACTAAATTTTGCCTCTGATAAGAACGATCTCGCCCAGGCGTCCGCCACGTTCCGCGCCGTCGGTTACGGCCACAGCGCTTCACTGTGGAAGTCCGTCGTGCAAGCCTATATGGACATCGGTTACGAAGGGATTCTCAGCATTGAGAACGAGGATCCCATCCTTCCCGGTGAAGTCGGCGTCGAACGCGCCGCCTACGTTTTGAAAAATATTCGCAAAGAATTGATTGGGGAATAGCAGTCCTATTCCAGGAGGCCTCATGCAACGAAGGGAGCTGTTCCGGTTGCTTGGAGCGGGAGCCGTTCTGCCCGCGATATCGCCGGAGTTGTTTGCGCTGCTTCAGGAAGCGCAGCCCGCGGCGGGATACAAGCTGCGCACGCTCGACCCTCATCAGAACGCCACGATCGTTGCGATGACTGATTTGATTATCCCCGCGACGGATACCCCGGGTGCGAAGGGCGCTCGCGTCAATGAGTTCATGGACGTAATTCTCACGGAATGGGCGACTGAAGAAGAACGCAAGCATTTCCTCGAGGGGCTTGCTGATATCGACAAACAAAGCAGCCAACTCTTCGGCAAGAATTTTTTGGAAGCGTCCGTAGCTCAGCAGGAAGCGCAGCTTCGCGCCATTGATGACGTCGAAATGACGAACCGGCAAAGGCCGGCGAAACATGGGAACACGGTTCCGGAGCCCGATGCGCAACTCAAAGGCCCCTTCTGGGTCATTTTCAAGAGCATGACGCTTCACGGCTACTACACTTCGGAGATCGGCTTCACCAAGGAGCTGAAACTGGAAATTATTCCCGGCGCCCATCACGGTTGCACTCCACTCGGCAGCGGCATTGGTTCGTGAGTTAAGGGAGAAAAGATGGCGACGAATACCTATGATGCGCTGATTGTCGGGTCGGGAATCACCGGCGGTTGGGCGGCCAAGGAGCTCACGGAAAAAGGACTGAACGTTCTGATTCTGGAAGCTGGCCGCACCATCGTGCCGGAAAGGGATTACGTCGAGCACGTTCCCGTGTGGGAGTTGAAATACCGAGGCTACGATAATCGCGGCGAGCGCGCGAAAACGCAGTACGTTCAGCGCGAGTGTTATTACGCGTGCGACGAGTATTCGCACAATTTTTTTGTCAACGACCAGCAGAATCCGTACACGAACGCGCCCGGCTCGAAATTCAGCTGGATTCGCGGGCGGCAAGTGGGCGGAAAATCCATCACGTGGGGCCGCCAGAGCTATCGTTGGAGCGATCTGGACTTTGAAGCGAATCTGAAAGATGGTGTCGCGGTGGATTGGCCGATCCGTTACGCGGACATCGCACCATGGTACGACTACGTCGAGGAGTTCGCAGGAATCAGCGGGCAAGCGGAAGGCTTGCCGCAGCTTCCCGATGGAAAATTCCTGCCGCCGATGGAATTGACCTGCGTCGAGCAGGATGTGCGCGACGCGTGCGCGAAACATTTCGACGATCGCATCCTGACCATCGGCCGCTCGGCGGTACTTACGCGCGTGCACAAGGGACGTGCGGCTTGCCATTACTGCGGCGTCTGCCATCGCGGCTGCATCACGCAATCGTATTTCAGTAGCTTGAATTCCACGTTGCCCGCTGCCGCGAAGACTGGCCGATTTACGATTCGTCCCTACAGTGTGGTGCACAGCGTGATTTTCGATTCGGCGAAACGCCGCGCGACGGGATTGCGCGTGATTGACGCGCAAACAAAAGAAACTGCGGAATACAAGGGGCGCATTATTTTTCTATGCGCTTCCGCGCTGGAATCCACGCGCTTGATGCTGAATTCGGCCACGCCGGAATTTCCGAATGGCCTCGGAAATGCCAGCGGTGAACTTGGCCACAACCTTATGGATCACCACATGGGCGCCGGAGCTTCCGGCATAATGCCCGGCCACGAGGACAAAATGCCGTTCGGCAATCGCCCGAACGGAATCTATATTCCGAGATTCCGCAACGTGGATGCGAAAACAAAACAGAAGGAATATATCCGCGGCTACGGTTACCAGGGTGGCGGAAGCCGGGACGGCTGGGGCCGTGGCGCGTTCATGAGCGGATTCGGTGTGGGTTTCAAAAATATGCTGAAGCGGCCGGGACCTTGGCGTATGGGAATGGGTGGATTCGGCGAAAGCTTGCCGAGCCATGACAACTACATCGAAATAAATAAAGAAAAGCCGGATGCGTGGGGCATCCCAACGGTGACCATTAATTGCAAGTGGGGCGAAAACGAAAAAAAGATGTCGCACGACATCGCCGTGCAGGCCGCGGAAATTCTGGCTGTTTCCGGCGCGAAGGACATCAACATGTTTTCGGAAATGTCCCCGCCGGGGCTTGGCATCCATGAGATGGGAACGGCGCGCATGGGCCGCGATCCGAAGACTTCCGTGCTCAACGCCCACAACCAGGTGCATGACGTTCCAAACCTCTTCCTGACCGACGGCGCGTGCATGACCTCCAACTCTTGCGTGAATCCTTCGCTCACATATATGGCGTTGACGGCCAGAGCATGCGATTATGCCGTTTCACAGATGAAGAAGAACGAACTCTAGTTCAAACTCCAGGTCGAGGGACAATTCATGGCGCAGGTGAACCGCTCGCCGAAGACGTACGACGTGTGCATCATCGGATCCGGGGCCGGCGGCGGCATGGCGGCGAAAATTCTGACCGAGGGCGGCCTGAATGTCGTCATGCTCGAGGCGGGCCCGCAGGTAAATCCGCAAAAAGACTACAAGATGCTGATGTGGCCGTATGAACTGCCGCATCGCGGCGTGGGCGTTGGCGGAAAACAGGCCGCGGATTTCGGGGAGTTTCTTGCACCGAATGGCGCTTGGCAAATCGAAGGCGAGCCGTATGTGTCCGCGCCTGGTTCCAATTTTCAGTGGTTCCGTTCGCGCATCGTTGGTGGAAGGACGAATCACTGGGGCCGCATCGCGCTGCGATTTGCGCCGGTGGATTTCAAATCGAAAACGCGCGACGGCATCGGAGACGATTGGCCGATTTCGTACGAAGACATCGCGCCGTACTACGACAAAGTGGAATCGTACATCGGTGTTTTCGGCTCGCAGGAAAACGTTTCCAGTGCGCCGAACGGAATTTTTCTACCTCCTCCGAAGCCGCGGTGCCACGAGCGGCTGGTTAAGCAAGCTTGCGACAAGTTGAACATTACTTGTATTCCCGCGCGGCTCGCGATTTTGACGAAAGCGCACAACGGAAGGCCGCCGTGCCACTACTGCGGGCAATGTGAGCGCGGCTGCACGACGGCGTCGAATTTCAGTTCGAGCCAGGTATTGCTGCCGCCGGCTATGGCAACCGGAAAACTCACACTGATTACCGGAGCGATGGCACGGGAAATCGTCGTGGGAAAAGCCGGCAAGGCCGAAGCCGTTTCGTACGTGGACAAAGCGACGCGAACCGAAAAGCGGGTTTATGCAAAAGCCATCGTCGTTGCAGCGAGCGCTTGCGAATCGGCTCGGCTGCTTCTGAATTCCAAGTCCACGTTTTTTCCCGATGGAATCGCGAACTCTTCCGGCACCGTCGGACAGTATTTGATGGATTCGGTTGGCAGTGACGGTTGGGGAGAAATCCCCGCGCTGGCGAAAATGCCGCCGCACAATCATGACGGAACGGGCGGCATGCATCTGTACATGCCGTGGTGGAAGTACGACCGCAAGAATGATTTTCCGCGCGGCTATCACATCGAGGTGTGGGGCGGACGCGATTTGCCGGGCGCGGGAATGTTCGATGAGCTGAATGAAGAAGAAGAAGGATATGGCCTGCGGTTGAAACAGCGCGCTCGCGAAGTGTACGGAACGTCGGTTGGATTTGCCGGACGCGGCGAAATGGTTCCAAATCCGGATACGTATTGCGAAATTGATCCGTACAAAGTGGATCAGTGGGGAATTCCGGTCTTGCGATTTCATTTCAAGTGGTCGGAATACGAAATCCGGCAAGCGAAAGATATGCAGGAAACATTTCGCTCCATCATTGAAGCGATGGGTGGAACGTACAAGAGGCGGACGCCGATTGACGGGCCGCACGCATTTGGCATTGAAGCGGGTGGGAGAATTATTCACGAGGTCGGGACGGCGCGCATGGGCGCGGACCCGAAGTCGAGCGTGTTGAACGGATATTGTCAGGCGCATGACGTGAAAAACCTTTTTGTGACGGATGGAGCATCGCTGGTAACGAATCCGGACAAGAATCCGACGCTGACCATCATGGCGTTGTCATGGCGCGCTTCGGAGTATTTGATGGACGAAGCGAAGAAAGGAAACCTGGCATGAGCGGGCAAGGGGTTACGCGGCGGGACATTCTGAGAACGCTGGCGGCGGGCGCCGTGGGCGGTTCGGTGTTGCGCGTGATTCCAGCCCAGGCGGCGGAATACGCGCACCAGATGGTGCACAAGGAAAAGGCGGCTGCTCCGGCGGGGAAGTATGCGCCGAGATTTTTCGATGCGCATCAATACGAAACACTGAACTCGCTGTGCAACACGATCCTTCCGAAAGACGAAAAATCCGGCGGCGCGGTGGAAGCGGGCGCTCCAGAATTCATTGATCTGCTGACCAGCGAAAACGTGGAGTTTCAATTGCAACTTGGCGGCGGATTGTTGTGGCTCGACACGCGCTGCGTGGACCAGTACGGAAAGGTTTATCTCGATTGCACGCCGGAGCAGCGCAAAGAGATTCTGGATTTGATCGCCTACCGGAAAAATGCGAAGAGCGATCACTCACTGAGCCAGGGCGCTGCGTTTTTTGCCTTTCTGCGCGACATGACCTGCGACGGGTACTACACCAGCAAGATCGGGATTGAGGATTTGCAATATATCGGAAACGTCGCGCGCAGCGAATGGCCCGGCTGCCCGGATCTGCCAGCGTAAACTGCGGAAGGCCGAGTTGGCTATCAACAAGATGCTAGCGCTGGTTGTGAATCTCCCGAGAAGTAGTGCTAGAACCCGACCCACCGCCTCCCCCTGTTTAGCCTAAGTGTTGATTACAAAGGAGATGGGAGAGGTGGAAAAAGTGGGGCAGCCTTCGGGAAAAGTGTTTTCTATGTACTGGCGGCGGAGCCGAAGCGCTGGGCGGCGCGAGCTTTGGCTTTGGCGGCTTCGTCTTCGCGGTTTCTGGGTGCAGCTGTGGTTTCGAGCGAGCGGAGCAGGCGCATAGAAGCGGTGGCGACTTCGTCGATGGCGGCGTTGAACGCTTCTTCGTTGGCCTTAGATGGCTTATTGAAGCCGCTGATTTTCCGGACGAATTGGAGCGAAGCGGCGCGCACTTCCTCGGGAGTAACGGGCGGATCGAAATTAAACAGTGGTTTGATGTTTCTGCACATCGTTTACCTGCCTGGGGTACCTGCCTGATCAACCCAAAGTACCAGAGATCGCAGCCGAAGAGAACGGTGTGCGGGGGAACGGGAAGACTTGTCGAGGAAAATGAGAATCAAATCGGCGGAGTTCTTAACGCCATGCGCGATGACGAATACGGTCAGGGATTTACCCTGGAGCCAACCGAGGTTCGGAAGACTCGCCATTGGAGCAGACCTGGGCAGTTGGAAATGATGGGAAGAACTATGACTTTTGACAGTATGGCAATTCCTCGATTCAGGTAACCATCTGAGGCGGCAAGTAAATGCTTGCGAGAAAGTACAGGTCTGAAATAGGCTATGGGGACCGCGCTTTGAGTGACGGAGGGGAATCTCCTCCGCGGAGATGATCGCGGAGGCAGTCGTGAGCTGTCCAAAGCGGATTCGCTCGCGGCGGGGCGGAAAGCGACTCCCATTTTTTGCACCAAAAAAGGGAAGGTGCGTGCGGGAGCGGCGGGGATTACCGGGGTTAGTCAAACAAGAGTTCATGGAGGAAGAAGATGCGTAAGTGGTTTGCGATTATGGCGATGGGTGTCTGTATCAGCTTGCCCGCGTACGGCCAGCAAAAAGACAAAAATGCGGACGCGGATGCGAAGGAGAATGCAGCATCCGGAACAAACTCGGCGAGCGCTCCTGCTGCCGTATCGAAGAGTCCGTGGGCGCTTCCAGCGCGGCCCAGGCTGACACCATTCCCAGCAGCGGCAGATACGAAGGACACCTCCGAGCCCGGACGGCTCTTGCCGCGCTATGAAATTTCAGCCGGCTACAGTTACATCGATTTCCAACCGGGTGATCCCTTCAATAACTTTGGCAATCAGGGCGGCACGGGAAGTTTTACTTATAATGCAAGCCGTATTATCGGCCTTACAGCCGAAATTGGATCGTATGCGTACACACGGAACCTTTCGGGAACGCAAACGGATGGCGGGTTGACGACATACCTTTTCGGCCCACGCCTGAACTTGCGAAGGTTCGATCACTTTGTGCCCTTTACTGAATTCTTGTTCGGCGGCGCACGGGGCGGCGGAGGGTTAACCGGAGCAGGTTCGAAGAATGTGTTCAGCCTGGCGACAGGAGGCGGTGTGGATGTAGTTCTCAGCAAGAACGTCGCGTGGAGATTTGCCCAGATCGATTACCTAATGACGAACTTTGCTGGCGGCAACGTGGGATCGAGCGGTCGGCAGAACAATCTCCGGCTTGGGAGCGGTTTGGTTTTACGGTTCGGGATTCCTAACCCGCCGCCACCCGCGAATCGTTCGCCGGTTGCGGCATGCTCGGTTAGCCCGGCTTCGGTAATCGCTGGCGCTAGTGATCCTGTGACGCTGCACGTGAATGCGAGCGATCCTGACAACGATACTCTGAGCTACAGCTACACGGCGACGGGCGGAACCATCGAAGGCACCGCCGCGGATGCGCGTTGGACCGCGAGCGGACTAGCTGCGGGAACTTACACGGCAACCGCGAAAGTGGACGACGGCAAGGGCGGAACGGCGACTTGCTCGGCGGATTTGACCGTTGCGCCGAAGCCCAACCAGAATCCGACAATTTCATGCTCGACGGACCGCAGCCCCATTATGCCGGGCGAGCGGACGGGAATTACGTCCACGGCGAGCGATCCGGACGGCGATCCGCTGACGTATAGCTACAGCGCGACGGCGGGCCAGGTAAGCGGCGACGGCCCGAAGGCAACGTTTGATTCGACTGGACTGCAACCCGGAAGCTACACCGTAAAATGCGGTGTGAGCGACGGCAAGGGCGGCACGGCGGAATCTTCGACGAATGTGGACGTGCAGCAGCCACCGCCGCCTCCGCAAGCCAGCAAGGCCGGCGATTGTGGCTACAACAAGGCAGGCGCTTCGCGGTTTGACAATGCGTGCAAGCGCGTTGGCGACGACGTGGCGTTGCGCTTGACGAACGACCCAACAGCGAAGCTCGTGATCGTTGGGTATGCGGACCCGAAGGAACCGAGTGCGGCAAAGCTAGCGGCGGCCCGCGCGGATGGGGCGAAGAAGTACCTCGGCGAAAAGGGAATCGACGCAGCGCGCATTTCCACGCGCGTTGGAGAAGCGTCGAAGGAAAAGGGACAGGAAAAGGAAAACCGGCGCGTGGACTTCGTGATTGTGCCGGAAGGCGCGACGTACTAAGAACAGTGACTGGTGACTAGTGTTTAGTGACCAGTGACGAAAACTGAAAATATGACAAGCGGGCTCTTCGGTGGAACACTGAGGAGCCCGTAGTTTTTTGAACGATGAAAATTTTTGAGATGAAGCCGCTTGGGAATATTCTCCTGCGTGTGATTGCTTCGGCGACGTTGCTGCTCTTTGTCGCGTTGGTGTCCCGCGCCCAGAAGTGGCAACGACTCGGGCCCGAAGGCGGAGACGTAATTTCGCTGGCATCCGGCGAAAAGGGAGAAGTGTTTCTCGGCACGGCGGACGGACACGTGATTATGTCGCGCGACGGCGGTGAACGTTGGGAGTTGCGCGGCCGAGTTGGAAAAAGAATGGACAGTGTAGTGCAGGAACTGGTTGTGGATGCGCGAGTGAAGACGACGCTGTATGCGGCGGCTTGGACGCAGGACCCCGCTGCGGGAGGCGGTGTCTATCGAAGTGAAGACGGAGGGGTGAGATGGCAGAGCATGGGGCTGGAGGACGAGGCGGCGCGGGCGCTCGCGCAATCCGCAAGCAGCCCGGAAGTTTTGGTGGCGGGGACGAGAACAGGTGTTTTTAAGACGAGCGATGCAGGAAAAACATGGACGCGGATTTCGCCGGCGGGAGATTCAGAGATAAAGAATCTGGATTCGATTGCGATCGATCCGCGCGATACGAACGTGATTTACGCAGGAACGTACCATTTGCCGTGGAAGACTACGGATGGAGGGAAAACCTGGAACGCGATCGCGGCGGGCATGATTGACGATTCGGACGTCATGAGCGTGGAGATTGACCGAAGCAATCCGGAGCGAATTTTTGCGAGTGCATGTTCTGGAATCTATCGCAGCGAAAATGGCGGCGCGCAATGGGTCAAGTTACAGGGAATTCCGTACGCGTCGCGGCGTACGCAGCAGATTTTGCAGGATCCGGCGAACGCGTCGGTGTGGTATGCCGGCACGACGGAAGGGCTTTGGCGGACGAGTGATGCGGGAGAAAGCTGGACGCGCGTAACGGCGAGGGATGTTGTGGTGAACGCAATTGCGCTTCCGTTTCCGGAGAAAGCGGGAGTGTTGCTCATTGGAACGCAGGCGGAAGGCGTTTGGATGAGCAGGGACGGTGGAAATAGTTTTGCTGCGAGGAACGCGGGATTTTCACATCGCGTGTTGAGCGGATTCACTGGCGAAGGGAAAGACCACAAACATTTGCTGGCTGCAACGGGAGAAGGAAGCGAAGGGCTTTTTGAAAGCATAGATGCAGGAAAGAATTGGAAACGGATGCCGGATGCTCCAGTGGGAGTCACCGCGCTATTTTCCAGTAGTGAAAATTGGCTTGCTGCGTTGCGGCGTGGCGGGGCCGTGCAATATGAAGTGGGAACAAAAAAGTGGAAAGAGTTGCGATTTGTTGTAAGGGATGTTGCGGGCAAAGCACAGAAGCGAAGTTCACGACAAACGGTGCGTGCGCCCGAGAAGGTTGTGAAGCCGGAAGTGTTGGCGATGGAAGTTGCGGGAGGACGAATTTTTGCGGCGACGCGAGATGGCTTGTGGTCCGGTAGCTTGCACGATGGAAAACTCGTGCGCATTGCGGAGAAGGAGTTTGCGGGGAAAGTGACGTACGTGGAGGCGAATGCGGAGGGAACAGAGCTTTTTGCGGTGGAGAAAAATTCGATTGCTCGGTCTACGAATGCGGGAAAGAGCTGGATAAAAACAACCGTTCCGGAAAAGGCAGGTGAAGTGCTGTGGCTTAAGGTGCAGAGCAATGACCAGCGCCCTTTGGTTGTTGGCACGGAGAAGGGGGTTTTCGAATTTACCTGGGACACGGAAGCCGGCTGGCGGTTGTTGCAATCGGGACTGCCTGCGACCGCTTCGTGGCCGGGCTGGATTGCACAGGACGTCTGGGTGATTCCGATGCGAACGGCAGGCGTTTACATTTCGCGGGATGGCGGTCGCGATTGGGAGAGAGTGAATGAGGGTGATGTAGGCAGAGTCGTGACCATTACAGGAGATGGACATGGCGGATTTTTCGTTGGAACGAAAACGGACGGAGTTCTGCGGTGGGTAGCCGAGAAAGAGTAGGGAATTCCCGAAATGGAACTGAGCTCGGTTCCAAAATTGTAAGTAATTGATATTGTAATGTTTATTCCAGGCAATTCGCTCCTGGAGACCCTTTCAGTCCCCAAATGAAATCGTTTTGGGATTGCATTTCAAGATAATCTAATAGATAACTATCACAAATATGAATAGTATGCGAGGTATGCAGAAGTCGAACACGAACTGCACAACTATGGGGTGAGGTTTGTCGCTTTTGAAGAAGTCCCGCGCACCGGAGCAGCGGAAGCGATTGCCGGCGGTGCGTTTGCGGGAGGCCGTGCGGCGCTTGAGTCAGGAATGGGAAGCGGCACAAGGCGGTTCGGCCGAAGTGAAATGAATTTCGCTTCCGCTCTTTTCAGACCAGCCCACTCTTGCTAGGCTATGCGGCACATGCCGGGTCATCCGGCTAGCCGCGATGAAGCCCACTCCTCAAAGAATCGTTCCGGCGAGCGTGCCTTTCGAATTGGCCGAGAGCCTCGGCCAATTGGAAGGGCGCATTCCCGTGAATGAACTTGCGCCTCGCGTGGTGCGCGCGGCGATGGCACTGCCCGGAGTTGTTGGAGCGCGGCTGTGGCGAATCGAGCAGGAGGCGGCGGAAGTTTGGGCAGAGGTCGGCGCGTTGCCTGCGGAAGAAAAGCTATCCGCGCGCCCAACCGTGAGAGAAAAAAGTGAAGTGCCTTCCACCGTGTGGACAGGGGCGCTAGGCAGCGACGATTTTCGAATGAGAATTCTGGAAGTGCATGGGCAAGGCGCGTTTCCTGAAGAAACGAAGTCACAACTTGCCTTGCTCGCGCGATTCGCGGCGCTTGCCGTGGCGCTAGCGGAGCGGCGCGGCACGATGGAAGAACTTTCCAGCATCATCGAGGCGACGAAGAAACTGAATTCGACGCTGGACCTCGGCGAGTTGATTCACATCATTTTGCAGATTGCGACACGGCAGACGGGAGCGGAACGCGGCACGGTTTTTCTGGTGGACGCGGAGAAAAACGAAATCTGGTCGCTGGTGGGGCTCGGACTGGAACAGCAGGTGATCCGTTTACCGGCGGACCGCGGAATCGCGGGATGGGTTGCGCAGAATGGGCGCTCGGTGCGACTGGAAAATGCGTATGAAGATCCACGATTCGAGCCGGAAGTGGACAAGAAGCTCGCATTTACGACGCGGCGATTGCTCTGCCTGCCGATTCGGAATGAGGCGGGGGCGATCGTCGGCGTGCTGCAGCTTCTGAATAAAGCGGAACCGTTCACGAGCGAAGACGAAGCGTTTCTGGACGCGTTGAGCGCTCACGTGGCGATTGCGCTGGAGAAGGCGCAATTGCACCGCGAGCGCGTCGAAAAAGAAAAATTGGAGCGCGATCTTTCGCTGGCACGCGAGATTCAGGCGGGGTTGCTGCCGGATGCTCCGCCGGTGGTGGCGGGAATTGAGATTGCGGTTTCGCATCGAGCTTCGCAAATGGTGGGCGGGGATTATTACGATTTTCTGCGGTTGCCCCCGGCGGGAAAGGGCGGATTGTTAATTGTGGTTGCCGACGTGGAGGGAAAGGGCGCAGCGTCCGCACTGGTCATGGCAAATGTGCAGGCGACATTGCATGCGCTGGCGGATCAACCGGGGCCGCTCGAAAAACTGCCGGCGACGATCAATCAAAAAATGTTGATTGCGGGTTCCGGCGGACGTCGCACGAAATATTTGAGCATGTTTCTGGTGACGCTTGATGAAAGCGGCAGGCAGTTGCGTTATGTGAATGCCGGGCATGTGCCGCCCGCGGTGATTCGTGCAAATGGAACGTGCGAATGGCTAACCGAAGGCGGGATGGTAGTGGGGCTTCTGCCGGAACAGGAATATCAGTGCGGCGAACTTACGTTGAACAAAGACGACCTGCTGGTGGCGTGCACGGATGGAATTACCGAGGCTATGGACGCTGGGGGAAATGAGTTTGGGCGCGGGAAGCTTGCTGAGCTGGTTGCGCGATTGCGGGCGCTGACTCCGCAGGAAATTCTGGATGGCGTGCTGGAAGCGGTGAATGCGCACGCGCGCGGCGGAGTTTACGAAGATGACCGGATCTTGATGGTGTTGAAGGCGCTCTGAAATTTTGTCAGAGCTGCGGCGTTTGCCGCAGGCGATCGAAAAATCCAAGGACACGTTTGCGGAATTCCACGGGCTCATAGCCGAGCGCAGCGGTGTGATACGCGCGGGGAACACGCCAGAGCTCTTTTGGGCCGCGGGCTGTGCGGAAGATCATTTCGCTGTGGCGGCAGGGCAGGGCGTGGTCCTCTTCATCGCAAATGATCAGGACGGGAAAGGCGCGTGCGGACACTGCTTTTTGCGGGGAAACTTCGGCGGCGGGGAATCCGGCGAGTTTGCCTCCGCGATAGACCATGAGCCATGCGCCGGGAGCGAAGAGCGTTTTGCCGAGCCACGGATATTCGCGCAAACCGGCGTAGTCGTAGGCGGCTTCCTGCAAATTCGCGAAGGAGGCCTCGGCGACGACGGCTTCGATGCGCGGGTCGGCTCCCGCGGATTGCAAAGCGATGCCGGCGCCCATAGATTCGCCTAATGCGAAGAGGTGCTGCGGTTTCTCGGAGAGTTCGAGCGCGTCAACGACGGCGCTAGTGTCCTGGCGTTCCAGCCAGCCGTAGGTGGCGATGGGGCCGCCGCTGTCGCCGTGGGCGCGCGAATCCATCATGACAACGCTGTAGCCGTTTTGCAGAAGGAATTCGGATTGGCCGATGACACCGACACGATTGTCAGAGACTCCGTGAAAGAGCAGGACCCAGGAGCCGTTCGGATTTGTTGCGCGAACTTTCCAGCCGTGCAAGTGGATGCCATCGGGCGCGCGAACGGTGAAGTCTTCGCGACGGCCTCCGGTGTGTGAAAAGCTGGCGTCGGCTTCGCGAATTAAATCGACGGTGAGGGCGCGCTTCATCGGATGGAGAAACATCGGGCCGGAAAGCCAGCCGCCTACGGCCGCCAGCGTGGGCGGAAAGAAAAGAAGAATCAGGAGAATGCGAATGGACCGTTTCATCTATCAGAGATACGCAGGCGGGGGCGCGCAGGTTCCCGCTGGTTGCTTCTAGGAGCGGAATAGAACGGACTCGCGTTGGAACATTTTGACCGCGAGAAACAGCGCGAATGCCGCGTATGCACAAGTGGAGGTGAAGATGATTGCGATGAAATTCCAGTGGTAGGTGCCGATGACCAGTTCTTTGCAGAGCAAGCTGACGTTCAAGATCGGCACGAGGGCGAGTTTGGGAGTGAGGTCAACACCGGGCAACATCGCGGCGATCGCAGGAATAATCACGAGGAACATCATCGGCATTATATAACTCTGCGCTTCTTTATAGCTTTTGGCGAATGATGCGATTGTGAGAAGGACCGACGAGAAAAGCACGGCGAGCGGAATCGCCATGATGAAGACGGACAGTGCGGCGCCGACGCCAATATGCATGCTCATTCCGTCCCCGCCAGCCTGGACGGGTGCGGAATGCAGGCTATTTGCGATGGCGAAAGAAATCCCCATGGAGATAACGGAAAGTGCAGCCGTTGCGAGTGCGGTGGTGAGCACGAGCAGAAATTTTCCAACCACGAGGTGAGCACGTGAAACCGGACTGGAAAGAATGGTTTCCATCGTGCCACGCTCTTTTTCGCCCGCCGTGAGGTCAATCGCAGGGTGCATGCCGCCGTTGAAGCAGAGGAACACGACGATATAGGCGATAAATCCACCGAAGAAGAGAGCGCCGCCGGACTTTTCGGGTGGGGCGATGTTTTGCTGTTTTACTTCAAACGGCTTCAAGACCGATTCGGGCAGATTGCGCGCCTGAAGACGATTCTTGACGACGTCATCACGGTAAGACTTGAGCGTTTTATCCACTTTACCTGCGGCGATTTCAGACTTCAGATCACCCGAATAGTTGTAGATGGTGACGTCAAGTTCCTTTTGATCCGCCACGGCCTTATCGAAACCCGGGGGGATTTCTATAACGGCAGGAACATCCTTGTTAATCACGAGATCTTTCCAGTTTGCGGCCGCGGTCACGATTTCAATTTTGGGCGTCGCTTTGAGGCTTGCGATGACGCCCGGAGAATCTTCTCCGCCGAGAATCATGATCTTTGGCGACTCTTCCTTTGTTTTGCCGATAATGCTCGTTATTACGGCGCCAAAGCCAACGCTGAGAAGTGGGAAGAGAAGAAGTGGAACGACGACGCTGGCGATTACAGTGCGGCGGTCGCGAAGCGCTTCTCTTAATTCCTTGCGGTAGACGATGCCAACGTTGCGGATGGACATGTCAGAGTGCCTCCGTGGTGGAGTAAAGCGGCGCGACGAGCTTGACAAAAATCTCTTCGAGATCCTGCTCTCCGCATTGTTCTCGCAGTTGTGCCAGCGAACCTTCCGCCAGAAGCTTGCCGCTCTGGATGATACCTATAACATCGCACAGCTTTTCGACTTCACTCATAACGTGAGTGGAGAAGATGACGGTTTTTCCGCGGTCGCGGCATTCGCGGATGAAAGTGATAATGCTTCGGGCAGTCATGATGTCGAGGCCAAGCGTCGGCTCGTCAAAGATCATCACAGGCGGGTCGTGAACTAGCGTGCGGGCGATGGAGGTTTTTTGCTTCATACCGGTGGAGAGTTTGTCGCAACGACGGTCGCGGAATTCGTTCATGTCCAAGCGGTCAAAAATATAGTCCACACGTTTCTTGAGAGTTGGTTCGTCGAGGCCGTTGAGCCGGCCGAAATACTCCACCAGCTCCTGGGAAGTGAGCCGTGGGTAGAGCGCGGTGGCCGTCGAAAGAAACCCGACGGAAGCACGGACTTTTTCGGGCTGTTCGACGACGTCATGGCCGTAGACAACTGCGGTGCCGTCGGTGGGTTCGAGAATGGTGGCGAGCATGCGAAGCGTGGTGGTTTTTCCCGCGCCATTTGCGCCGAGCAATCCGTAAATCTGGCCAGGCTTTGCGTAAAAGCTGACGTTATCCACGGCGCGGATTTCGCCGCGCTTTTTGTCCCGGAATCGTTTGGACAGACCGCGAGCTTCAATCACAGGAGGACCTCACGAAAGTGCTGAAATACGAAGCGCAACCGTTCTGATGATATTACGTCCCAAGGCGGCGAAAGATAACAAACGAGATGGGTGGCAAAAACTGGGCTCCTGAAGCGGGCCTCTGGAGATTGCATCTTTCGCGCCCCAGCCCGCATCTTTTTGAGTGTGGACAAGATACACCCGCGCTTTGTGTAGTGGAAGTTTGGGGGCTCTTGGTAGACTGTTTAGGCAGGGTCCCGCTGGGCGGCGGCAAGCAAGCTTCGGAACAGTTCAAAAAGGGGAACAGAACGCCGGGGCGTTTGAAGAGTGCCGTGTGCCGGGACGGAGTGAGGCGAGAGCAGTCAGCGCATGGAACGCAAACTTCGCAATCGAATCCTAATCTTTCTTGTGGTCGCTGCGGGTGTAGCTTTTCTGCTCGTGCGCCTCAGCGGGCGTCAGCCCGTCGCCAAAATCATGGCGGTAAAGCCGGTGCGCGAAAATCTGGTCGCCTCGGTTTCCAGCAACGGCAAAGTAGAGCCGATTTCGCCCTACGTGATGCGGGCACAACTTGATACGTTCGTCCAAAAAGTTCATGTGATGGAAGGGCAGGCAGTCAAGAAGGGGCAGCTGCTGCTGGAACTGGATGTGAGAGACGCGGCGGCGCAACTCGCTCAGGCACAAGCGCGTTTGCTGCAGGCGCAGGATGATTTGCGCGCGGCACTGGGCGGCGGACGTTCGGACGCAGCTGCGAAAGCGTCGGGCGATTTGGCGAAGGCGATTGCGGAACGCGATCGCGTCAAACGAAATCGTGACGCTTTGCAACGGCTCATCGCGCAGCAGGCTGCGACGAAAGACGAACTGGCGGCGAACGAGCTTGAGCTGACCAAAACGCAGGCGGAAGTAGACCGCTTGAGCGCGGTAAAGCAGGAGTTTGACCGCGGAGTGAAGCTCGACGCGGGGAAATACGATTTGCAAGTGCAGCAAGCGCAGAATCAGGTAGCAGCGCTGGCTGAAAAGGCGCGCGGCGGGAAAATCACGGCTCCCGCGGAGGGCACGTTGTATTCGCTTCCCGTACGGCAGGGAGATTTTGTGAAGGTCGGTGATTTGCTAGCGGAAATGGCGGACCTGCACAAGGTTCGCGTGCGGGCTTTTGTGGACGAACCGGAATTGGGCGGGCTTGAGCCGAACGAGGCTGTGCGCATTACGTGGGACGCGCTGCCGAATCGAACTTGGGATGGAAAAACGGAAGTGATTCCAAAGCAGGTGGTTCCGCGCGGGTCGCGCAGCGTCGGCGAATTGCTTTGTTCCGTGAACAACGAAAAATTGGAACTGCTGCCGAATATCAACGTGGACGTGCGAATCAGCGCGCGCGAGCGAAACGATGTTCTAACGGTGCCACGTTCGGCGGTGGAGTCCGACGGAGGTAAGCGGTACGTCTTCGTGGTGAAAGATGGCGGGTTAAACGTCGGGCAAAATTCGCTAGAGAAGCGGCAGATTATCGTTGGCATCGCGGACGCGGCGAATTATGAAGTAATTGCGGGCCTGAGCGGCGGTGAGATGGTTGCATTGCCGGGCGATTTCGATTTGCGCGACGGAATGCTGGTGAGAGTTATCAATCCAGATGCTTCGACATTTCTGGGCCGGCCCAATGCGAATTAGCAGACTGATTTGCGCGGCTGCTGCGTTGTTTGTCTGCGTTGGTTTGTGGGCCAAGAGTGGGCTGAATTCCAACGAAGCTGTCGAGGCGGCGCTGCGCGCTTACACACAGGGCGATTATACGAAAGCCGTACAGATTCTCGAGGCCGCGAGCCAGGCCGAACCGCGCAACGGTGAGATTCATCTGCTCCTCGCTAAGACTTATTTCGAAATGGAAGAGCGCGATCGCGCGATCGCGAGCGCCGAGCAGGCGGTGGCGATCGATCCGAAGAGTTCCGTGTATCACGAATGGCTTGGGCGGACGTATGGCGTGAAAGCCGAACATTCGGGCTGGTTTTCCGCGCTTGCTCTCGCAAAGAAATCGCGGAGGGAATTTGCAACGGCAGTGGATCTCGACGAGCGAAATTTTGGAGCGATGCAGGCGTTGATTGAATACGATTGCAGCGCTCCCGGAATTGCCGGTGGTGGAGAAGACAAGGCACAGGTAGAAATTGAAAAGCTCGCTTTGCTGGACGCGGCGGAAGGACACTACGCGCGCGGGAATTGCCGCAGGCAGAAGAAAGATTTTGCGGCGGCAGACATGGAATTCACGAAGGCGCTGGAGAGCAATCCGAAATCAGCGGATTTGGTTTACGACATCGGCGATTACGCAATGAAACGGGACCAGGCGGAGCGATTGATTTCTGTTGTGGAAAACGGAGTGAAGCTGGACGGCAAGGACATGCGCGGTCCTTTCTACCTTGCAGCAGCGCATATTCTGCGTGGAGAGAAACTTAGCGAAGCGGAAAAGACTATTCGCGAGTATTTGAACAAAGCTCCCCGACGGAACAACTATCCATCGGCTTCGATGGGGCATTATTGGCTTGGACGGCTTGCAGAAAGCCAAAAGCAGAAGGACGCCGCGATCAGCGAGTATGAAACCGCGCTGAAACTGGAACCGAAAAATAAGTACGCGGGCGAAGCGCTGAAACGCGCCAAGAAGCAGTGACCTCCGATGATGCATCTTCATGAGACGTTTACCGTTGCCGTTGACGCACTTCGCGCCAACAAACTGCGCGCGGCGCTGACTTCGCTTGGCGTGATTATCGGCAGCGCGTCCATCGTGCTTGTGGTTACCGTTGCGCTTACGAGCAAGCGATTCGTTATTTCTCAGATTGAAAGTGTTGGCGCGAACCTAGTTTGGGCGGAGATGGTCAAAACACCGGACAAGGCGCAGCCCCTTAGTCACGAATTGACGCTTCAGGACATGGAAGCAGCTCGAACCATTCCCGGTGTCGTGCAGGTCGCCGGTACAAGCGATATGCAGATGTCCGTAATTGCGCAGGGAATCGTCAGGCCGGTAACTCTCATCGGAGTGACGGCCGGATATCAGGACATTCGGCGACTTGTCGTGTTGAGGGGGCGATACCTGGACGCAACGGACATGGCGAGTCGGGGGAAAGTCTGCCTTATTACCCCGCAGTTAGCCGAAAGGCTATTTGGCCGCGAAAATCCGATCGGACAGGCAGTCCGCATGGGAGAACTCACCTTTACGGTCATTGGTGTTTTCAAAGAGCGTGTGGAAACGTTTGGACTATCCGATATTCAGGCAGAGTCGGTAGTTATTCCGTTCGGCTTGATGAAATCCTATAACGGCGTTGACGTGCTTCGGGTTGTGGACGTTCAAGCTGAAAGTGCGGAGGGAGTTGCGCGCATACAAAAGCAAGTGGGGTTGCTGCTGCGCAGCCGACATCCGCCCGAAGCGGAATACAACGTGCAAACGCTGACGGCGATTCTCGTTGCCGCACAGAATATTTCTTTGGCGCTCACCATCGTTCTCATTGTGATTGCGTTTATCGCGCTGCTGATCAGCGGCATCGGCATCATGAACATCATGCTGGTTACAGTGAAAGAGCGCACTCGCGAAATCGGCATTCGAAAAGCCATCGGCGCCCCACGAAGAGATATTCTTTATCAGTTTCTAATCGAAGCATTTTTGATTAGCGGCGGTGGAGCGGTTATGGGGATTTTGATTGGGCTGGCCGTGCCAGTCACCGCGCAACTGTTTCTGCCAGGGAATCTGCGCGTGCCGATTTCTCCATTGAGCGTTGTGGTTGCGTTTGTCGTTTCCTGTTCGACCGGACTCTTTTTTGGGTACTTGCCCGCAAACAACGCGGCGCGGCTGCAGCCCATCGAATCCTTGCGATACGAGTAGTGATACAGCGGAGGAATTCCATGTTTCGACTTCATAGGGCAGCCACGATTGCATTGTGTGCGACGTTCTCGGCTGCAAGCGCGGCGGCACAACAAGCGCCGGCTCCGATAACACTCACGCTGAAACATTCCCTGGAACTTGCGCTGCAAAACAGCAGGGATATCAAGCTTGCGCGAATTCAGGCGTCCGTGGCGGATCGCGCCGCGATGATCGGCAAGGCGGATTTCCTGCCAAATCTTTACGTCGGCTCCGGCGCTGGTTATACGTACGGTATTCCGGAAACCCCGGGTGGACGCGCCCCTTCCGTTTTTAACGTGACATACACCGAGCAGGTTTTCAATTTACCTCTACGCGGAGCTGCAAAGGAGCAGCAAGAGCAGGCGAAAGCGCAAAAAATTCTGCTGGAGGATGCTCGCAATACCGTGATTGCCGGAACAGCAACGGGATATTTGGAGCTGGTGAAAGTGCGACATTCCCTAGAACTGTTGAAAAGGGAAAACGATAGCGCGGAAAGAATTCTCGGGGTGACGCAAGAACGCGCGAATGAGGGATTCGAGCTGCCGCGGGAAGTGACGCGATCACAACTGACGAAAGCTCAAGTTACGCAGAAGATCTTGCAACTTGAGGGCCGCGAAGACGAGCTGGAAACCTATTTGCGCAGTCAGCTCGGACTGGCGGCGGAACAGCAGTTTGATTTGAGTGCAGATGATCTGCCGGGCTCCGCCGAGCAGGAAGGAGCAAACCTTGTGGCCATGGCGATGGAAAATAATACGGACATCCGTTTGGCGCAATCGGATGTTCGCGCGAAGGAATTTCGCTACCGAGGTGAAAAAGGCGGGTATTTGCCCACGCTCGAACTCGTGAGCGTTTACAGCTTGCTCGCAAAATTCAACAATTACGCCGAGTTCTTCCAGACCTTCCAAAGAAATAATTTCAACGCGGGCGTTCAGGTACAGATGCCGATTTTCAGCGCCAGAACAAAAGCGGCTGTCGGACTTGCCGACATGAATCTGCAGGTCGCCAAAGCGTCGCTGGAGAACAAGAAAAACCAGGTGAGCGCGGACGTGCGGCGGAAGACGCGCCGCTTGCGCGAGATGGATGCGGCGAAGGAAGTGGCGCGGTTGCAATTGCAATTGGCGCAGCAGAACGTCGGAGCGCTGCAATCGCAGTTTGAAGAAGGTAAAACGAACCTGCGAGACGTGGAACGTGCGCGGCTTGACGAGAGCGACCGCTGGATGGCATACCTCGACGCGACATTTCAGCGGCAACAGGCACAGGTGGAATTGCTGCGTACGGCCGGGCAATTAGACAAGGTGCTGGAATAGTCGTGGCGGCCGCTTTCCGGAAACTGCATGCTTGATTTAAAAAGTCTTGGAATCCTTACTGCGGCTCTTGAAAAGCTCGACTCTGGATTTCGGAGTCTGCCGGAATATTCGGAGCAATCTTCCGGCGCGGAACGCCTTAACGAAGTTCTGACTGCTACCGCGAAAAAACTTCACGACAATTTTCCCTATTTCCACCCACTGTACGCTGGGCAGATGTTGAAGCCGCCGCATCCCGTGGCGCGCTTGGCGTACGCGCTGACGATGTACATCAATCCGAACAATCACGCACTCGATGGTGGACGGGCAACTTCTGCGATGGAGAAGGAAGCCGTTGTGGAGATCGCCGCGATGTTCGGCTGGAAGAAATTTCTTGGCCATCTGTGTGGCGGTGGCACGATGGCGAATCTCGAAGCACTTTGGGTGGCGGGCCAGATTCATCCCGGGAAGACAATTCTCGCCAACGAACAGGCGCACTATACGCACAAGCGAATCAGCGCGGTGCTGCGGCTGGAGTTCGAAACTGTGCGTTGCGACTCGCGTGGCAGGATCGATTTGGAAGCGCTTGAAAATCGGTTGAAAAAAGGTGACGTCGGTACCGTCGTTGCGACTCTGGGCACTACGGCGACCGGATCAGTGGATCCGCTGGCGGAAATTCTTGCACTACGCGAGCGGTACGGCTTTCGAATTCACGTGGATGCTGCGTATGGCGGGTACTTCACGCTGGCTTCGAATCTGGCGGCCACCGCAAAGCGAGCTTTTTCGAACATCAGCAAAGCGGATTCCATCGTGATTGATCCGCATAAGCACGGTTTGCAGCCGTACGGTTGCGGCTGCGTGCTGTTCCGCGATCCTGCTGTGGGCAAGCTCTACCAACATGAATCGCCCTACACTTATTTCAGTTCGGCTGAGCTGCATTTGGGCGAAATTAGTTTGGAATGTTCGCGTCCGGGAGCCACAGCGGCGGCGCTTTGGGCGACGCAAAAACTCTTGCCACTTGTGCCGGACGGCCAATTTGCCAAAGGACTCGAGTGCGGCAGGGAAGCAGCGCAGCAGCTTTACAAAAAACTTCAGGCCGATGACCGCTTCACGCCTGCATTTGAACCGGAGCTCGACATCGTCATTTTCTTGCCGCGCGAAGGAAGCAAAGAAAAAGCATCCGCTCGATCTCGAAATATCTTTGCCACCGCGGCGAAACGAGACCTCCATCTCGCAATTGCCGAGTTGCCGTTGCGTTTTTGGGACAATGCTTCCTTCGCAACCGCAGATCCGGCCGAAACCATAACGTGTTTACGCTCGGTCCTTATGAAGCCCGAGCATCTGGAATGGCTGGAACCAATTTGGGAGCGACTCCTTGAGGCGTACTCTGAAACGCGGTTTTGATTCTCATAGTCACGGTGTAGAAAAGTCACAACGCCGAAACGGCCCGCCGCATCGTATTGATGTTCGCAACATGTGCGAATTGTGGTTTGGCGATGCCACCAAGTCGGGTACACTAGAAGTGTTGTTTAGCAGACCGGTGGGGAATGAGCCCGGTAAACCACAGACACGAGGGAATTTAGTTCACGATACTGGCAGTGAACTGAGGGTGAAGAATGCCTGATGTAATGAAGACTTTGTTGCTAAATCCGCCCAGCTTTGAGAATTTCGACGGCGGAGCAAGTTCGCGGTGGCCCGCGACTCGTGAGATTGAGTCCTATTGGTACCCGGTATGGCTGACGTACCCGGCCGGATTAATTCCGGGCAGCCGGCTGCTGGACGCTTCGCCGCACAAGGTGAATTGGCAGCAGACCATTGAAATCAGCAAGAGCTACGAATTCCTGGTTCTTTATACGTCCACGGTTGGATTCCATAGCGACCTGAAGCTCATCCGCAAGATCAAAGAAGTTCATCCTGGGATCAAGATCGCGTTCGTTGGTCCACACGGACATATCCGTCCGGATGAAACTTTGACGGCGAGCGAAGATATTGATTTTCTCGTGCGCGGCGAGTTTGACCATGCCGTCGCCGAATACGCGCATGGCAAGCCGCTTGAGCAAATTGCTGGAGCCAGCTATCGCAAGGACGGCAAGATCGTGCACAACACGACGCGGCCGCAGCTGCACACGGAAGAGCTCGATGCTCTGCCGTTTGCTTCCGATATTTACAAGCGTGACCTGCAGATCGAGCGCTACAACGTGCCGTTCCTGCTGCACCCGTTCGTATCGTTCTATACGACGCGCGGTTGCCCGGCGATGTGCACGTTCTGTATGTGGCCGCAGACGATTTCCGGCCATGCGTGGCGCACGCGTTCGGTGGACAACGTCGTTAGCGAAGTGAAGAAGACGCTGGAATACTTCCCGCAGATGAAAGAGATATTCTTCGACGATGACACGTTCAATATTCGCAAGGACCGTGCGATTGAACTGAGTCAAAAATTCAAGCCACTGAAGTTTCAGTGGTCCTGCACCGCGCGTTGCCATAGCAAGTACGAAGAGCTGAAAGCGATGGCGGATGGTGGCGCGAGGCTCTTTATCGTTGGCTTTGAATCCGGCGATCCGCAGATCCTGAAGAACATCAAGAAGGGCGCGACTGTTGATATGGCGCGCGAGTTCATGAAGAACTGCAAGAAGGTTGGTATCAAGGTGCACGGTGACTTCATCATCGGTTTGCCCGGTGAGACCAAGGAAACGATTGAGAAAACGATTGATTTCGCCAAGGAGCTGGACTGCGAAACGATTCAGGTTTCGTTGGCACATGCGATGCCCGGCACAGAGTTGCATGACCAGATGTCCAAGGAAGGTTTCCTGCGCGTAGAAGCGCTTGCGGATCAAGGCGGCCACCAATTGCCGCACATCGAGTACCCACACCTTTCAAAGACGGAGATGATGGGCGCAGTGAACCGCTTCTACGACGAATATTATTTCCGCCCGAGAGTCGCATGGCGGATCGTGCGCGAAGCCTTGTGGGACAGCCACGAGCGCAAACGCTTGTATCACGAGGCGACGAGCTTCTTGAAGTTGCGTTCGGAACGCTGGAAGTGGGTTCGGCAGGGCGGCGATGCCCCGAAGCCGATGATCAGCGTGCCGGAAACAACGTCTGTATCCGGGAACGACTAGCTCGAAACACACGATGGGAAGCGAAAGCAGGCTCAGGATTAAGACGCTGGTCATGGTCTTGGCAATGGTTGTGTGCGCCAATGCCGGAGACCTCCTGCTGAAGCGCGGCATGACGGATATTGGAGCGGTGGAGGTCAGCGGCAGCGGACTTGCGCATGCGTTTCGCCTCACGGTAACGAATCCCACGATCTGGCTCGCAATCCTTTTCTTGCTGGGCTTTATGATCTGTTACATGACGGTGTTGAGCTGGGCGGATTACAGCTATGTCATGCCGGCGGGCGCGTTTGGCTATGCAATTCTCACTTTTCTTGCCGTTATTTTCTTGCATGAGAGCGTTTCGCCGCGTCGCTGGATTGGCGTAATCATGATTTGCATTGGCGTGATGCTGGTTGGGCAGACGAAGCCGCGCACAACCGAAGCTGTTGCGCCGCAAAAGGTGACGGCATGACCGCTACCTTCCTCCTGCTCGCGCTATTCCTATGCAGCACCACCGGCGGAGAAATTGCCATGACCTATGGCATGAAGTCTACGGGCGAACCGGAACGACTGCGGCCAAAGCAGGTGCTGCAGTTCCTTGGGCGCGCGGTTTGCAACGGCTGGTTCTGGGTAGGCATTCCGTTGATGGCGTTTTCGTTTTATGCATTGCTCGTGCTGCTGTCCTGGCAGCCGATTAGCTTTGTGATTCCGGCCTCTGCTTTGAGCAATGTAGTGGGAACGCTTGGCGCGAAATATATCTTGAAGGAAGAAGTGAACACGGCACGCTGGGCGGGGGTCGTCCTTGTTTGCATCGGTGTGGCGTTGGTTTCTTTGGACAGCATTCCTCTTCGTTGATTCATGACCACTTCCTCGATCTCATCTGAGCAAAACGGCAGGCTCACTCGCGCAGTTGCGGTGCTGCTCGTCTTTTTTCTTGGCGCGATTATCTATCTCGGAAACGCGGGATTTCCCGGCTTGCTCGATGACGCTGATGCTTCGCACGCAATGGTGTCCTGGGAAATGCTGCAGCGGCACGACCCCGCAATTCTCTACATGAACGGCATCCGCTATTTGATGAAAGCGCCGCTGCACTATTGGGCCGTCGCGCTGAGTTATGGCGTTTTCGGCAGAAATGAATTTTCCACGCGGCTCCCCGTGGCGCTAGCCATGATTGGTCTCGCGGTACTTGTGAATTCCTTCGCGCGGCGTTTTTTTGGAGTACGCGCGGGACTCTACAGCGGACTTGCCGTGCTGACCGGCGCTGGGTTCTTTCTCTTCACGCGCATCATGATTCCGGAAGGAATCTACGCGCTCGAGTTCACGGCGATTTTCTATTTGTTTTTGCGCGGATGGACTGGTTCGCTTGAACCGCGCCTTGCTTACTGGGGAGTCGCCGCGGTCACAGCGTTGGCTATGCTCACGCGCGGACTTGTGGGCGTGATTTTCCCCGTTGCTATTTTGGGGCTATTCATCATTGTGACGCGTAGTTGGAGAAGGCTGGGCGAGTTACGGCCTTTTTCCAGCACGCTTATCTTTCTGGTGATTGCCGCGCCGTGGCATATCCTCGCGAGTCTTCAGGCGAAAACTTTTTTCTGGTCCTACTTCATCAACGAGCATTTCAAGCGCGCTGTTGGTACCCGCTACCCGCCGGATTATGAAGCTGTGCCGCTGTGGCTGTGGCTTGGTGCGCATCTGATTTGGTTTTTTCCGTGGAGTATTTTTTTAGCGGCCGCGCTTCGTGGCCTCGGCAAACCGCAGTCGTGGAGAAATCTGTCCGCAGAACAGCAGGCACGCCTGCTCCTCATTCTTTGGGGAGGATTTATTCTGTTTTTCTTTTCCATGACGTTTGGTTCGCGCATGGAGTATTACGCTTTTGGTGCGTGGCCAGCGATTGCCATGCTGCTGGGAATCGGCCTAGCCAAGGCTGAAGAAGAAGGGAAGCGCTGGCTTTCGTGGATTCAAGGGGCGCTTGCCTTGGTCGGCTTTGTTTTGGCAGCTGTATTGATCACATTGCTCGTGAAATCCGCTAACGTTCAGGTGCGCGGTGATATTTCGTCGCTCCTTGAACGCCAAAAAGAAGATGTTTACCGCGTTTCGATGGCGCATATCTTGGATTTGACGCCGCAGGCGTTTGCGGTGCTGCGCCTGCCTGCGACATTGGCAGCAGTGGCCTTTCTCATTGGCTTGGGAGCAGCATGGTGGTTGCGCCGAAAGCAAAAGCCGCTTGCTGCCACGCTCACGATGGCTGCGACGATGGCGTTATTTTTCTTTGCGGCGAATATCGCGTTGGGCGCTTTCGGCCCGTACCTCTCTTCGAAGCCGCTTGTGCAAAAAGTCAAAACGCAGATCGAACCGGCCGATACAGTGGCCATCTACGGCGAATTTGATGCGAGTTCCAGCGTCGCTTTTTACACGGGCAGAAAACTTCTTATCTGGAACGGGCGCTACAACAATCTTGAAGCAGGTTCCTACTATTCGGACGCCCCGCACATTTTCCTGAAGGACGATGAGTTTCTTCCGTTGTGGCAAAGCGCACATCGCGTGTTCCTGTTTGTTCCTTCGGACAAGCGCGATGACGCAGCGAAACACCTTCCCAATGCGGGAACCTATTTAATCGCAGAGAGCGGGGGCAAAGCGGTGTACTCCAACCTGCCATCAACTGCGACAGCTTTGTTGATGGAGTCTCGTCATAAGTAGTCTTAATTCTTGAGGTCGACTATCATTCGCCAAATGACCGAAACGCTTCCTCTCGAAAAGTTTCAGAGCTCGCCAATCCATGCGCCGAATGCACAGGCGGTGATCCTGGCGGGCGGTCTTGGCACGCGGATGCGGCCCGTCACGGAAACAATTCCCAAGCCGATGATTTCGGTCGCAGGAAAACCGTTCCTGCAGCATCAATTGGAATTGCTCAGGGCGTGCAGTATTGATCGATCTCTACTCTTGGTCGCCTACTTAGGAGAAAGGATCGAAGAGTATTTTGGCGATGGGACTAACTTTCGTTTGAACATCAACTACTCCTATGAACCAACGCCTTTGGGCACCGGCGGCGCCCTTAAGAATGCGGAAGGCATGCTGCAAGAAACGTTTGTGCTTTTGAATGGAGATACCTATCTTGAGATCGATTACTCGGCTCTGGTGCTCAAGTTTGCCATGTTGCGATGTCTCGCGCTGATCGTGGCCTACAGGAAGCCAAGCGCGGGCCTTTCCGTTTTGCCAGCGGATCACGTTCCCAATAATTTGGCTGTGAGCCGTGACGGGCGTGTGGAAGCATATCGCAAGCACGACGCGGAAGGTTTGACGCATATTGATGCGGGAGCCATCGTCTTGGGCAAAGAAATTCTGAAAATGTTTCCTCTGGGGCAGCGTTGTTCTTTGGAGGAGGAAATCTATCCGCGTTTGATTGCGAACGGCGAAATGTACGCTTGGGTGACTTCCGAGCCGTTTTACGACATGGGCAGCCCCGCGGGACTCGCTGCGCTGGAAGAAAAACTTTCATGATTCTGACAAAGACACCATTTCGCGTGAGCTTTGCAGGGGGTGGCAGCGACTTGCCGGAATTCTACCGCCGCAAATCCGGCGCGGTCGTCAGTTGCACGATTGACAAGGCAATGTACATCGCCATTCACCCTTATTTTCACGACAAGATTCGCATCAAGTATTCGCGCACGGAAGACGTTTCGAGCGTCGCGGAAATTGCGCATCCGATTGTGCGCGAATGCTTGGGGCTTGTGGGGATCGAACGCGGTATGGAGATCGCAAGTTTCGCGGATGTTCCGGCCGGGACCGGAATGGGCTCGAGCAGCGCGTTTACTGTTGGCTTGTTGCACGCGCTCTACGCACGGTCCGGCGCTCCGCCGAGCGCCGCGCATTTGGCCTTGACGGCATGCGAAATTGAGCTGGAGCGCGTGAAAGCTCCCATTGGCAAACAAGATCAATACGCTGCCGCGTTCGGTGGATTGAATCTCATCCGTTTTCACGGAGATGGCAGCGTGGAAGTACAGCCTCTGAACTGTACGGTGGAGACACGCGAGACGATTTCTCGCCGTCTGATGTTGTTCTATATTGGCCAGGAGAGGGAAGCATCCTCAATCCTGACTGAACAATCGCGCAACATGGCGGACAAGGAAAAATTCCGCCGCGTCGAAGAAATGGTCGAGCTTGCCGTTGAACTACGCGCTGTGTTGGAAAAGGGCAATCTGACTTCATTTGGCGAAATCCTTCACCGCGGATGGCAATTGAAGCGCGGCGTAGCCAGCGGAATTACAAATGACGTGGTCGAAGCAAATTATCAGCTTGCCCGCGAGGCTGGCGCGGAGGGCGGCAAGCTGCTCGGCGCGGGAGCGGGCGGTTTTCTCCTCTTGAGTTGCCTCGAGGAAAAGCAAAAGCAAGTGCGAGAAGCGCTCAGTGGCCTTCGCGAAATGTCCATCACGCTGACGGAGGAAGGTTCGCAAGTACTTCACGACGACGGAAGAAACGATCCCATCCTGGCCGCTGGCAAGACCGCCTAGAAGTGCATTCTCTCGATACTGCAGCGGATTGCGTTGTAGCCCCTCTGTGGCCAAGTTATACTTTTAAGGTATTCCGTTCTTGGGGTTTCTCTTGAAAGAGATGAACAACACCTCCATCGCGTCTGGTTCCATGCTCGCAGCCAAAGAGTATTTCGCATCGCTGCAAGAGGTACTAGCTCGCCTCGATTTTTCGATCGTGGACCGGATGACGGAAGCGATCTGGGAAAATTACGATAAGGGACGTACCCTGTATGTTTTTGGTAATGGCGGCAGCGCGGCGCTGGCCTCACATTTCGCGTGCGACATTGGAAAGGGCACGGTCGCTGCCGGGCGCAAGCGCTTGCGTACGGTCGCTCTGACCGACAACGTACCTCTGATGACGGCGCTCGCCAACGATCTTGCTTACAAAGATATTTTCTCGGAGCAGCTTGCTGGTCTCTCTGGAAAAGGCGATATGGTCCTGGCAATTTCCGGCAGCGGAAACTCGCCGAATGTCGTGCAGGGTTTGGAAGAAGCGCGAAAGCTGGGGCTTCGCACGCTCGTCCTTACCGGATTTGCCGGCGGACGCGTAAAGGCGCTCGCGGATCTTTGCCTCATCGTTCCTTCGGACAACATGCAGCACATCGAGGACGCGCATTTGTGTGCCACGCACGCAATTTTTCACGCGATCCGCCATCGAATGACGCAGGCACATGTCGAATAGCTCACAGGACTCATTTTTTTTTTGCGTCATGCTAAAAGCCGTAATCTTCGATCTAGACGGTGTCGTTGCGGATAGCCACCCGATTCATGAGGTGGCCTGGAAAGGATTGTTGGCGGAAGCTGGTCTCGATCCAAGAACCATTAACGTTGATTATCTTTATGCGGGGCATCCGCGCCGCGAAATCTTGAAGCACTACCTTGGCTCTATCGGCGATTCGGAAATGCAACATTGGGGGCGTCGCAAAGACGAGCTTTATGAAATGGCGGCCAAGGCATTGCAAGCCAAACCGGGAATCGCGCGCGTGCTCTCTCAATTGCGCCACTCGGGAATTGCGTGCGCTCTGGCGACTTCTGCCGGACGCAAGCGTTCCTTGGAGTCACTCGAACTGCTGGGCTTGAGCGGATTTTTCTCCGCCATTATTACTGGCGACGATGTGCGCAAAGCGAAACCTGCGCCGGATATTTTCCTGCTCGCGACGCAAAAACTGGATGTTCAACCTGGAAATGTTGTCGTGGTGGAAGATTCCGTCGCGGGCGTGCAGGCGGCTATTGCCGGTGGCATGAAATGCGTTGGTTACACTGCGCCCGAGCGTGCTGAGGAACTCCGTCGCGTTGGCGCCGACGATGTGATTTCGGATTTTCCCGAAGACTCTGTCCACTATTTTCAAAGTGTCGCCTCTCCGATGGATTCAACAGATTTGCCGTTGTCTTCCGCCCGCGCGAAAATCTCGCGGCAGAGGTGCTGAGTGGGCGCGTGGATTCATTACGCCGGATTCATTCTTCTCGCGATTGCACTCGTTGGAATAGCATCTTCCACTGTTTTTGTGATTCTCGCACTCATCGGAGCCGCAAAGTTCCATCGTGAAGCGCGCGAGCAGGAGCGATTCGCCAGCGAAAACAAGACTCTTCCGCCCGTTTCGCTGCTTAAACCCGTGCATGGCGCCGAAGCGCGCCTGCGCGAAAATATCGAAAGCTTCTTCGTTCAAGATTATCCCGATTACGAAATTATTTTTGCCGCCGATGAAGAAAGTGACGCCGCACTCGACATCATTCGAGAAGTCGCGGCTCGCCATCCAAAAATAAATTGCCGCATTCTCGTTACCGGTCCCCCACAGTACCCAAACCCTCCGGCATCTTCTTTCACGCGCATGGCGGAAATCGCCTCGTACGACGTCCTCGTGACCAGTGACAGCGACGTGGAGGTCGCGCCGAATTACCTTGCCGAGGTCGTCCCACCTATGCTCGATCCCTCCGTCGGCATGTTGACTTGCGTCTATCGCGGCAAAAACGCTGGCGGCTTCTGGTCCGGCATGGATGCGATCGGCATGTCCATCGAAATGACTGCGGGAGTTGTCACGGCGAACTTACTCGAAGGCATGAAATTCGGCCTTGGCCCTACTATCGTCACGCGCAAAGACTCTGTCGCAAAAATCGGCGGCTATCGCGTAACCGCAGAATATTTTTCCAACGATTTCGTGATCGGAAATTTCATCGAAAAAGCCGGCTATCGCGTCGTCCTCTCGCGCCACATCATTGATCATGTAGTTCCGCCGATGACATTCAAGAGAATGTGGGACAGACAGGTCCGCTGGGCAAAAGGCACACGATGGTCGCGCCCCAGGGGCCACCTTGGAACGGGCCTTATCTTTGCTGTGCCGTATGGAATTCTTGGCCTGCTCGGAGGAATTCTCGCTGGGCATTGGATCTCGGGATTGTGCTTATTCTTGGCCACGCTCTTGAATCGAACGATCGAATCCTGGGCAATCGGTTGGGCCGTCGTGCGAGACCCTGTTGCGCGTAATCGCGCCTGGCTCTATCCGGCGCGTGACCTGCTTGGGTTTGCTGTGTGGTGCGCGAGCTACCTCAGCAAGCGTGCAGTCTGGCGTGACAAACGCTATCAGTTGGTCAAAGGCGGACGTATTGTGCTTCGGGAGACCTCTGCCAACGGGTAAGCTAGATGTTGACGCGCCGAGCGTCCACGACCTTTGACGAAAATGTGCTTTCTGCTCAACTCACGCGAAACCGTTTTTGCGGCGCTCTTCTTTGCGCCTCACGCGCATACTTTGGTGATTCTGGGCCATTACTTTGTTTGGCTCATGTTTTTCTGTTCGCTGGCGTATTATGTTGTGGCTACCCTCGCCGCTCTTCGTTTCCCGCTTCGTAAGCGGGAGAAGGAATCCCCGGAGTTCACTCCGCACGTCAGCGTTCTGAAGCCCGTCCACGGCGTGGATTTCGGCTCGCAGGAAAATTTCGCAAGTTTCTGCGCCCAGAACTACCCAAACTACGAGATTCTTTTTGCAGTGAACGATGAATCGGACCCCGCTGTCCCATTCATCCGAAAACTCATCGCGGAACATCCTGAACGCACGATTCGCCTGCTGACCGGCGCGCCTTTTCTCGGAGAAAACCGTAAAGTAAACAATCTTGCACTCATGGTCCGCGAAGCGAGCCACGAAATTCTTGTCATCACCGATGGCGACGTCCGCGTTGGACCCGACTATCTGCGTAACGTGGTCGCACCATTCGCAGACAGCGGCACTGGAGCCTCCACGAGCCTTTATCGTGGTGTTGCTCAGAACAGTTTCTTTGGCGAACTCGAGGCGCTTGGCTCAGCGACCGATTTCGCTGCCGGCGTGCTTGTCGCTGAACGCATGGAAGGCCTGAATTTCGCCCTTGGCGCTTCCGTTGTCACTACAAAGTCTTGGATTCAGCGCATCGGCGGGCTCGAACCCATTTCGCAATTGTTAGCCGACGACTACGAGCTTGGTCATCGCATCGCCGAAGCTGGTGGAGAAGTGGTTCTTTCTAGCGAAGTAGTGGCCACGATGTACCCACGGCAAACGTTGCGAGGTTTCTGGGATCACCAGTTGCGCTGGGCGCGCACTGTGCGGCTCTGTCGGCCTCTCTCTTATTTCGGACTGATTTTCACGCATGGTTTGCTTTGGACCGTGCTTGTTGCGTTTCTTGCTCCCACAAAAGCGGTCGCAGCCGCATGCCTTGCCGCATACCTGGTTCTGCGCCTTGCCATGGCGTGGTCGGTTGGCGTCTGCGTTTTGCACGACGAAACCGTGCGCCGCCGCTGGTGGTTCGTTCCTTTGCGCGACGCGATCCATTTTGTGATCTGGCTGGCCAGCTTCGCTTCGAACCGCGTCACCTGGGGCGACGCACAATTCACGATGAAAAAAGGCGAGATGATCCCCGTTCGTAACTCGCAGTGAACGCTGCAAAACTCGCGCGCAGCCGTTTGGTTGACGGATTTTTCATTCCCGTTTAACCTAATTAGGATGAATCGTGGCCGTCCCGATCATCGGGGAGATGCTACGATTCGTTTTTGTTGCTGTGCCTCCATCGGCTGGGAGGTCGTCCAATTGGTAGGACACCAGACTCTGACTCTGGGTATCCTGGTTCGAGTCCAGGCCTCCCAGCCAAATTCTTAACGTTCCGCTCGTCTTCAGCGAATTCCGGCTTTACCCTTCGTTTCCCAACCACCGAGCTTCAGCGCCATCAGAGCACACGCTTTCCGCAACTCATCCGCCGCTGCGCGATCGACCATTGTCCGCGCCACAACCATCCCTCCAATGCACAGCGCAGCAATTGCTTGCGCTTTCGTCCGGCGTGGACGCTTCTTGTCCACTAGGCTGCGCTCCAGAACGCTCACCATCGCCGTAAATACCGATTCGAACGCGCGCTTTGCGCTTACGCCGCTGCGTGCGACATCGGTTGGCAAGGCAACCATCGGACACGAATTCTCAACGTCTTCGTAATGCTGTCGCGACAAATACGCCCGCACTACTTGCGGTCCAACATCGGTCGAAGACAGGTCAACGTGCACGCCTTCCCAACAATTTTTCCATTCAGGGTCGGTAAAGAAGCAATTCAGGACCTCAGCGTACAGATCGCTCTTGCTCCCGAAATAACTGTAGAAGCCGCCATGCGTGAGGTCCGCGTCTGCCATAATCTGGCCGATCGAAACATTTTCAAAACCGCGCCGGTTGAATAGTTTTCGAGCGCTATCAATGATCTTCTTTCGCACTTTTCCGCGATGGCCGGCCGGATAGGGCACAGAGACCTCCTCTGGAAATCGCAACGTTACAGCGCGAGGCAAGCATACCCCAGCCCAAAATATTACTTTGAACATATTTTGCGTTCATGTTTGTATGATAGGGCAACAAGAAGTCACGAGAATACTCTCGACAAAAAGTGAGGGAAAATGGCAAATGGCGGCGGACAATTTTCACTCAAACGGCGGCAATTGTTTGCTGGCGCCGCTTGTGTGATCGGCGGTATGAAGTTCGGTAGCCCTGCCCGGCCAGGCGCAGGTGATGAAGTCTTTCGCTCGGCGGAAGCAATCCATCAGGAGCAAGTTTTCAAAGCGAATCGCAAGCGCGTCTATGATGTGCTGACCATCGCTGAACAATTCCAAAAAGTGATCGAGCTCAGTGGCGCCATACAGTCGATGTCGCTGGGATCGAGTCCCACGGAAATTAGCCGCGAGGCCGGCGGCAGTTTTAACCTGTTTGGCGGACACATTCTCGGGCGCCAAATCGAACTTATTCCGAACCAGCGCATCGTTCAGGCTTGGCGCGTGAGCAACTGGGATCCGGGCGTCTTCTCGATCGCTAAATTCGAGCTCACTGAACAAGGTGACGTCACAAAACTCGTCTTCGACCATACCGGTTTTCCAATCGGCTCCGGGCAGCACTTGGCAGAGGGTTGGACAAAGAACTATTGGCAGCCGCTCAATAAATTCTTGGCTTAGCCACAGATTGATTGGCGCTTGCAAGTCGCAGGGCGATTCCATCGACGAACTTCGGCGATTGCATCACTTTAGGGCCACCAGAATGATGAAAGTTTTCGGAGCGCTCGACCGCGCTCGTCTTGGTGTTCACCCATTCCACGGAATATTCCCCGCGCGGCAATTCGAGTGTGATCTCGGCTGGCCCACTGCCGTCCAGATAGATGCCGTATTCCCGGCCGGGATTCGATAGTGCCCGCGCGCTGACACCACTCGCGTGTTTTACCGTTTGCCGATCCAGTTTCAATTCAGCCAGCGAAAATCGCTGCAGGAAGTTCTGCAAAATGCCAAGTTGTTTGCGCAATGCCGGACTTCCGCCGCCAGGGCCATTTGGTCCTGTGTCGGTCCCATCCTCGTGGCCGGGTGTAAAGGAATAATCCAAGCCATCGAATGTGCCTCCACCGCTCAGCATGAAGCTCCACGCCTGCCGTCTATAGGCATCGTCCTCCCGGCCGAGAAATCCTGTTTCGTCATAGGAAATGGCCTTGTCCAAGTCGTAGTTCTCAGTTACGGCCTCGGGATAGGCGTAGTGAAAATTGATAACGTTGGCTTGCGGCAACAGCTTGCGAACGGAAAAGCGAAAATTGGCGTAGTTCTGCGCGATCAAGTGTTTGTGGGGAAGGGAGGACTCTTCGCTCGTAATCCATTCGGCTACTCTGGCTTGCCACGAAATGGATAGCTCGTCCGCTAGATCCACTGAGTTTGGGTAGCGATCCCGCGCCGGCCGCTGCAAATAAGGATTGATCACGTCGGCGAACAGGGGCCGGTCCGACCAGGGCTCATTTTGAATCTCATAGATGACATTGTCGAAGGGATTCGTCTCTCGCACGAGTTTTCGAGTGTATTGCTCCTGATATTTCAGAAGATTTCCATTTTCCAGCGTTTGCACTTTTTGCCATTCGATTGCGTCAGTTTGATTGACGTTGTTGGCCGCATTTAAAACGCTTACGTTCCACTGCTGCTCGCCGTAGTGAGAAGAGAAGAGCGTGAGCTCCACAACGATTCCACGCTTGGCGGCTTCCGAAAGAAAATCTCTTAGGCGGTCAAAATACTCCGGATTCCATCTCGCGAGATCGAATTTGTTACCACCACCCGTATATCCGGGTGCATCGCTGCGAGCCCACGGTGCGATGAAGCGTCCCGGCTGTGGTGCGAGGTCGTTTCGCTGGATGGCAAAAGATTTGCCGGGGACTTCGACGTAGATTCCGCCAAAAAGTCGCGTGTAGTTCAAATCGTCGGCCGCGAGCGTCACCAGATATTTTTTGTAGTCGAAGTCAGCGTTCAGGACCGCGCCATAGTGCTCGCCGCTTGAAATGAGTGCAATTGTCTTTCCGCGGAACAGGAAATAATGTGGATTTTTCGGATCGAGTCGAATTGGTTCCGGTTCGTTTGCGCGAATGGATGGATTGAGAGTAGCCAACAGGCTAGCCGCGAGCATCACGCTGAGTGCAATTCTGAGAATTCTTCTGACCCTGGCCAATGCAAACATGGTGTGCCCTCCCGCTATTTTGGGAAATTGCAGAACAAAAGCTTCGGCGTGGGATGTTAGTCACAGCCTTCCTGAGCAGCAAGCGGTACATCCACTGCAGGAAGTGCGAGATTTCGAACAGCGAAAAAAGGGTCAAGGCCGGCACAAGAGCTGTTATTGCGCCCATTTGGAGCGAACCGGCCGACCATGGCGAAATGGCCGCGGAGCTTCAATTCTCAATTTGTCTCGCAAAACCATTTTCAAACAAGAGCGGTCCAAGTAAAATGGAGCTTGCAGTATCTTTCAGTTGAGCCTTACCCGTGTCCTGGGCCCAGCTGTACGGTATTTCTTCACTTCGCCCGCCCATTGAAGATAGTGCCGAAAAACTGCGGATGCCGTTCAAACCATGAACAAAAACAGTCGTACTTATGCCAGGAAGCTGCCAGCTAAATTTGGTTTCATTCAAATTGTGGGAGATGAAGGCGGCCAGATATTGAATTTTTCCGAAGCAGGCCTGTGCTTCGAGACATTCGCTCCGCTTGGCCAGCCGAAAAAAATTCAATTCTGGTTTTCGTTGAATCTTCGCGATCGAATTGAGGCAACCGGCGAAGTTGCTTGGCTCGATGCGGAAACCAAAATGGGGGGCTTGCGGTTTCTCAATCCCACTGAGGGCCTTCTAAAGCACATTCGCTTAAATTCAGCTGAGCAGTACGGCGCGGAAGTTCCGGCAAGAGGACAGCGCTTTCTTGAAGCTTTATCGAAGCGCGTATCCAGCCTGGCCGCGCTAGAATCGAACCCGTGGCCTTCGGATGCCTCTCTTGATTTCAAATCAAAGACCGAGGGATATCGCTCTCACAGCCTTCTCGATAGTTCGGTCAATACCGCTCGACCGCTCCCTGCTTCTGTGAACTCCACAGATTTAATATCTCTCCAGCGGCACGTCGCCGTCTGCCGCAGGCAACTAATTATCGGCGTGCTGCTTGGAATCCTGTTTTCGTCGCTGGTTGCCATCCCTATCTTCAGCTATTTTAGCTCTCGAAATCGGAGCGGCAGTCCCCAGGCCGCGGTGAGGAACGATATTCCCGCTTCTGCCAACTCGGAAGCCGGGCCTGGGGCAACGTCGGGTAATGCAAATGTCCCTGCAGCGTTGAATATTTCCACGCCCAAGAACGTGCAGCAATCCGTTGCCACCCACCCCTATCCTGATTACCCTGCGAAGGGCAATTTGCCGTTGTCTCCTTCACCCTTTTTGGAAGGGAACCGCGCGCCCACTGCCGTATCGAGGGCTGTTCAACTCCAAAAGGGCGATACAACTGTCGCGAGAAAGTCTGGGGCCACACCACAACAACTCTGGTCCGCAGTTCAGGCAGGAGATACAAACGCGGCCGTGCTACTTGCTGACCGCTACTTGCGTGGTGATGGTGTACCGGTGAACTGCTTGCAAGCGCGAGTGCTGCTGCTCGTGGCCTCAGAGAAAAATAATCCGGCCGCGACTAAGAAGCTCCACGAATTAGACAAAAATGGATGTTCTTAACCCTGCCAGGCGCGCGGGCCAGGCTGCGACCTGAGACTGACGGCATCCTTCCACGGCTCCGAGATTCTGAATGTCCAAACCTTACGGATTTATAGTAAGGTGGCTGATACAGCGGAGGCGTGTTCATGAAGCAAAGAATTGTTGTGTCGGTTGCTGTCTTTCTAGTGTTCCTCTTGGCACTCATTTTGGGCAGGGCAAACGGCCGCTCTGAAACTCCCGAACAAGAAGTCCGTAATTTTGAGCAGCGTGCCAACGCCGCCTACGAGGCCAACGACCTGCCAAAGTATTTTTCGTTCTACGCCAGCGATTTCACGCAATATCTTCCAGAGGGTCGCACGGATCTGGCCGCCTACAAGAAGGAGTGGACTGATTACATTGGGGAAGGGAATCGCGTCGAAAAAGTCCAGCTTAGCGACATGCACATTCAAATCGGTCCGAGCGGCGATACCGCCGTCGCCAGTTACATACTCCACGTTCGCACGAAACTGAAAGACGGAAAAATCACGGAAGAAGACAACCAGGAATCCGACGTGCTCTTCAAACGGAATGGAGAATGGAAGGTCGTGTTTCTCCACTATTCCGCGGCGCCAAAGAAAGACGCTCACTAATCCCCGGTATCTGGAGCCCCGCAATGAGCAACGAACGCGATCGTGAACTTGGAATGGACCGCACGATCACGCGGCGCGATTTTCTAAATGGAATTGCAATTGGCGCAGGCGCAGCGGCTGCCGAGGGACTCCTGCCAAGTTTGGCGTGGGCGGATGCGGGTGCCGGAATTGCTCCACAAGACCGGCCCGGATACTACCCGCCGATGTTGACTGGCTTGCGCGGCAGCCATGTTGGTTCCTTTGAAGCCGCACACAACTTACGCGACGGCAATTTCTGGAAAACGGCGGGAAAATCTACAGACACGGCCGAGTCCTACGACCTTGTGGTTGTAGGTGGAGGAATCAGCGGTCTTGCCGCAGCCTATTTCTGGCGCGCTCAAAAACCCGACGTGCGGATTCTGATTCTCGACAATCATGACGATTTTGGCGGTCACGCCAAGCGCAATGAATTTCGCGCGGGCGGCCGTATGCTGCTCGTCAACGGTGGCACATGGGCCATCGAGTCGCCCGTTCCGTACAGCAAAGTGGCTCGAGGCTTGATGAATGATCTCGGCATCCATCCCGCCGAACTCGCCGAGAAATGTTATGCGCGCGAAACATACAAGGGACTGGGGCAGGGAGTTTTCTTTGACAAAGAAACATTTGGTTCGGACAAGCTCGTCACCGGCGCGCCGGGGGAATTTGGAAATCCCACTCCGGAAGCAATGGCGAAATTTATCGCCAGTTTGCCGCTGCCGGAGAAGGTTCGCAACGACATCGTCCGCCTGGAAACAACAGACCAGGATTACTTCACCGGCCTGACTTCCGCCGAGAAGAAAGATCGTCTCTCACGGATTAGCTACAAAAAATATCTTTTGGATGTTGTGAAGGTAGATCCGCGCGTACTTCCGGTCTATCAAAAGCGCACTCACGGACTCTTCGGCGTAGGCATTGACGCCGTTCCCGCGCTCGATTGTTGGGTTCTCTTCCTTCCTGGCTTCAATGGTCTAAAACTTGAACCTGGTCCACATCCGCGCATGGGTTATACGCCGCGCGGTTACGCGTCGCCCAGGGAGCCGTACTCCTTTCATTTTCCGGATGGCAATGCATCCATCGCTCGCATGCTTGTGCGCAAACTGATTCCCAGTTCTACGCCGGGAAGCATGCCCGAAGACGTCGTCACAGCCAAAGTGGATTACAGCCAGCTTGACCGCAGCGAATCTCCTGTTCGAATTCGGCTTAGCAGCATTGTTGTGGGCGCACGACACGTCGGCGAGACAGGCACCTCCAGGGAAGTGGACATCACTTACCTGCGCGACGGCAAACCCTTCACCACGCGCGGCAAGTCCGTCGTCATGGCGTGCTGGAATATGATGATTCCGTACCTCTGCCCCGAATTTCCTGAAAATCAAAAAGAGGCGATGCACTACGGCGTAAAAATTCCGCTCGTCTATACGTCGGTCGCGATTCGCAACTGGAAATCGTTTCAAAATCTGGGCGTTCGCCATGTTTTCACTCCGGGCATGTACCATCACGAAGTCGGCCTCGAGCTTGCCGTAAACATCGGCGACTATCATTCGCCGAAATCACCCGACGAGCCGGTAGTGGTTCGCATGGAGCGCACGCCTTGCTTGCCGGGACTTCCAGAGCGCGATCAGCATCGCGCTGGGCGCGGCGATTTGCTGTCGACTTCCTTCGAGACATTTGAGCGCAACATTCGCGACCAGCTTGGCCGAGTGTTGGGTCCGGGCGGTTTTGACCCAGCGCACGATATTGACGCAATCACCGTCAATCGCTGGCCGCATGGCTACGCATACGAATATAACTATCTCTTCGATCCGGAATGGCCCGAGGGCCAGAGTCCATGCGAGATCGCGCGCAAGCCGTTCGGGCGAATCGCCATTGCGAATTCCGACGCGGCTGCGGCTGCCTACACCGACACTGCAATTGACCAGGCGCATCGCGCCGTGCAAGAACTCTTATCGGCGTAAGGGAAGCGCGTGAGGCATTGCGGGAACAGTCCAGAATGACAACGGAAAACGACGAGAGAAATTCCGCGCAAGACCGGGAACTCGGCATGGACCGCCCGATCACGCGCCGCGATTTCCTAAATGGGGCAGCGATGGCGATTGGCGTTGCGGTAATTCCGCAGGGCGCGATCCCCGTGGCCGCGCAAGACGTCAAGACACCTCATCCGGGCTCCAATCCGCCCATCTCAACAGGCCTACGCGGCAGTCATCCCGGCTCATTCGAAATCGCGCACAGCCTTCGCGACGGCACATTCTGGAAAACTGCCGGCAAGCAGATAGACACAGGCGAAGTCTATGACCTGATTGTCGTCGGTGGCGGTATCAGCGGACTCTCCGCCGCTTATTTCTTCCGCGAACGCTTTGGCCCAAAGGCGCGAATCCTCATCCTCGAAAATCATGATGATTTTGGCGGCCACGCGAGACGCAATGAGTTCCATCTGGGAGGCAAACTTCAGCTCCTGAATGGCGGAACGATGCTCATTGACAGCCCGACGCCTTACAGCAAGGAAGCGGCGGGACTGATCACCAAACTCGGTATTGACCCCGTTGCGTTCGAAAAGAAGTATCCAATCCACGATCTCTATTCTTCGCTTGGTCTCGGCTCCGGTGTTTTCTTTGACCAGCAAACTTTTGGAGTAGATCGCCTCGTCACTGGGGCTCCCAGCGAGTGGATGGAATCCGAAAACGCCAATGCAAAAAGCACGCAATGGTCCGAGTTCCTGAAAAAATCGCCTCTGTCCGATTTAGTAAGGCAGGACATTCTCCGGATCGAAACGGATGCGACTGACTATCTTCCCGGTCTAACGTCCGCGGAGAAAAAAGACCGCCTTTCGCGCATCAGCTACAAGGATTTTCTGCTGAAGATTGCGAGAGTCGATCCCGGCGTGATCGCGTTCTTCCAAACGCGCACCAACGGCGAATGGGGCGTTGGCATCGACGCTGAGCCCGCACTCGATTGCTGGGCACTAGGCTTGCCGGGCTTTCAGGGAATGAATCTCGATCCCGGCGCCGCTCCGCGGATGAGTTATTCGGCGGCGGGCTACTCTACGGGAGGCTCGCCGCGCTTTCATTTTCCCGATGGCAACGCCTCCATCGCGCGATTGCTTGTCCGCGAACTGATACCTGACGCCGTGCCAGGCCATTTCGCAGAGGATGTCGTAACCGCACAAGTTGCGTTCGATCGCTTGGACCACTCTGCGAATCCCGTTCGTATTCGGCTGAATAGCACTGTCGTTCGCGCGCAAAATGTGAGCAGCGCTAAAGCCGAACAGGAAGTTGCTGTTACTTACGCTGCGAACGGAAAGGTTTATTCCGCGCGGGCAAAGGGCTGCGTCCTCGCGTGTTGGAATATGACTATTCCGTACCTGTGCCCAGACCTGCCGGAAAAACAAAAGGAGGCGCTTCACTATCTCGTGAAAGTGCCACTGGTTTACACGAGCGTTGGCTTGCGCAATTGGACGGCATTCCAGAAACTCGGAGTTCATTCCATTCAGGCGCCCAGGGCGTATTGGAATTCCGTCAGATTGAACTGGCCGATTGATATTGGCGATTACAAAAGCCCGCGCTTACCGGAAGAACCGATTCTCCTGCACATGAGCCGCACGCCTTGCAAACCAGGCTTACCTGCACGCGAACAGCACAAGGCCGGTCGCATGGAACTCCTCATCACATCGTTTGAAACATTCGAGCGCACGATACGCGATCAACTTGCGCGTTCTCTTTCCGCCGGCGGTTTCGATCCGGCGCGCGACATCGAAGCAATCACCGTGAACCGCTGGCCACACGGCTACGGGTACGAGTACAACCCTCTCTTCGACCCTCAGTGGCCGGAAGGCGAAGCGCCACACCTCATCGGCCGCAAGCCGTTTGGCCGCATCACGATTGCAAACTCTGACTCCGGCGCGACTGCTTACACAGACGTTGCCATAGACCAGTCATTCCGCGCCGTCGCGGAGCTGTCTTAGCCGGCCGCCGTTCAATTCCTACCGAAATGCCTGTAAGTGAAAAATCTAACCGGCGCTGGTGAATAGTTTCACACCGCCTTATTCATGCGCCCATTTTTGTCGAGCCCTCTTTTGGCTAACTTCCTGAAATCAAAAGCACTAATTCTCCGCGGAAATCACGAACAATTTGGCACATCGAGTGCACTCCTTCTTCTATCCCAGTAAACAAGCCAGGAGGCAGTATCCATGAAGAGCATTTCTCTTGTCCGCATTGGCGTGTTTGCCGCTTCTCTTGCGACGCTTGCGTCGAGCGCGTTTCCAATTACTTTTCAAGCAGCGCCGCCGAAGCAGGGAATGGCCACGGTGAATCAGTCTGCATCCGGCAAAGTTTCCGCCGTTGCGAATGGCGGCTTCTCACTCGACGTTAAGGCGGGAGACGCTTCATCCACATTGCAGTTCGTGGTGGACGCAAAGACAAAAGTCACCGGCAGCGTCAAAGTCGGCGCCACTGCTAGCGTCGAGTACCGTACGGACGACAATGGAAGGAACATAGCCACTTCTATCGTTGTTCAAACCAACGGCTAGATCTCAGTCCTATTTCAACTAAACAAGTGAACCCAAAACGGGCCCCGGAACGCCGGGGCCCCTCTTATTCTTTCGCCCACAAAAAAACAGCTATCCATCTTTAGTTCGAATCGCATTTGTCGCCGTCTGCATCCTATAGCAAATTGAACTCAGGCTCGCCTGCCGCAGCGGGTGAAATTCGCCTAGTTTCGGGCCTTGCTTGAAGCCGCAGTTGCAGCCACACTGGCAGTGCAAATTTCTGCAAAAGGCGCCATTCATGCCCAGACTTCAAACGACCGAAGACCGTCGCCTGGAAGATAACAAAGTACGAAAAGGCTATTGGAAACGCTGGGGACCATACCTCTCCGAGCGCCAATGGGGCACGGTTCGCGAAGACTACAGCCCGGGCGGCACTGCCTGGGAATTTTTCCCGCACGAGCACGCGCGTTCCCGCGCTTATCGCTGGGGAGAAGACGGCATAGCAGGCATCAGCGACCGCCATCAGATGATGTGCTTTGCGCTTGCCTTGTGGAATGGCCGCGATCCCATATTAAAAGAGCGTCTCTTCGGCCTCACCGGTAACGAAGGCAATCACGGCGAAGACGTCAAAGAGTATTACTTCTATATGGATTCCACGCCGACGCACAGCTACATGAAGATGCTCTACAAGTATCCGCAGGCGGAGTATCCGTACCGCTGGCTCGTTGACGAAAACAAACAGCGTGGCCGCTCTCAGCCAGAATTCGAACTTCTCGACACTGGTGTTTTCAACGAGAGCCGTTACTTCGACGTCTTCGTGGAGTACGCGAAAGCCGATGACGAAGATATTTTCATTCGCATCACGGCTCACAATCGCGGCCCGGTGTCTGCTTCCCTGCATCTCTTGCCGACACTCTGGTTTCGCAATACCTGGTCCTGGGGCAAGGATTTGCGAAGGCCCGTAGTTCGCAAAGCGACCGATATCCCCGGAAGCCTTTGCGCGGAGTTGCAACACTGGCAATACGGCAAGCGCTGGCTACTATGCGCGGGCCAGCCGGAAATGCTTTTCACTGAAAATGAAACCAACAACGCGCGACTTTTCAACTCGCGGAATCGCACGCCATACGTAAAGGACGCGTTCCACGAATATGTGATCCGCGGCAATAAAAACGCGGTGAATCCTGCGAAATCCGGCACGAAGATGGCTGCTCACTACACGATGGAAATCGGCGCGGGGCAATGTTCCGCCATAAAATTGCGCTTGACGGACATTGAGCCGCTAAGCGGAATGGATCCGGAATCCTCGATGGTCGGCATTATCACTTCGCCCGGCCACGCTGACCGGCAGGAGGATGTTCCTGGTACAAACGATTTCGGCAAAGGCTTTGATGCCCTCTTTTCTGCCCGAATCAAGGACGCGGACGAGTTTTACTCGTCGCGAATTCCAGATGAACTTTCGCAGGATGCCAGGAACGTCATGCGCCAGTCTTATGCCGGCATGTTGTGGTCGAAGCAGTTCTACCACTACGACATACAAACCTGGCTTGAAGGCGATCCCGCCGGGCCTACACCGCCCCCGGAGCGCAAGAAAGGCCGCAACAGGGAATGGACGCAACTCTATAACGACGACATCATCTCCATGCCGGATAAGTGGGAGTATCCGTGGTACGCCGCGTGGGATCTCGCGTTCCACTGCATCACGCTGGCCCTCGTTGATCCGGACTTCGCCAAAGAACAGCTCATCCTGCTTCTTCGCGAATGGTACATGCATCCGAACGGCCAGCTTCCTGCATACGAATGGGCTTTCGGTGATGTAAATCCTCCTGTTCACGCCTGGGCCGCCTGGCGTGTTTACAAAATTGAGCGCCGCGTTCGCGGGGTCGCGGATCGCGCCTTCCTCGAAAAAGTTTTTCACAAGCTGCTTCTGAATTTCACCTGGTGGGTCAATCGTAAGGACCCTGACGGTGCGAACATTTTCCAGGGCGGCTTCCTGGGCCTGGATAACATCGGAGTCTTCGACCGTTCCGCGCCTCTTCCTACCGGCGGCCATCTGGAACAATCCGACGGCACGAGCTGGATGGGCATGTACTGCTTGAACATGCTCGCCATTGCACTAGAGTTGGCTAAGGAAGATCCGGCCTACGAAGATGTCGCCAGTAAATTCTTCGAACACTTCGTCCACATCGCGCACGCGATGAATGATTTTGGCACCGATGGCGTCTCTCTGTGGGATGAGGAAGACGGTTTCTACTATGACCTTCTGCAACTTCCGAACGGGGAAGAGCACTATCTCAAAGTGCGTTCCATGGTCGGTTTGATTCCGCTCTTCGCCGTTGAAACGCTTGAACCGGAAATTATAGACCGCTTGCCCGGCTTCAAACGTCGCATGCAGTGGTTCATAGATAATCACTCGGCCATGCCGGAACACATTGAAATGACGCAGCGTTCTGCGCGAGGCGTGCGCAGGCTGCTCTCGCTTGTCAATCGCAAACAACTCAAACGCATCCTTTTCCGAATGCTGGATGAAACGGAATTCCTTTCCGAGCACGGCATCCGCGCCCTTTCTCGTTTCCATCACGAGCATCCCTATGAGGTTTACGTGAATGGCAACGTCAATCGTGTCGACTATGAGCCCGCCGAATCTTCTACCGGCCTATTCGGCGGCAATTCGAACTGGCGCGGACCGATCTGGTTCCCAGTGAACTATCTGCTCATCGAATCGCTGCAGAAGTTTCACCACTACTATGGCGAAGACTTTAAAGTGGCTTGCCCCGCGCGCACCGACAAGGAAAGTGATCTCTGGCAAGTCTCTTCGGAGATTTCCAAGCGTCTTGGCCGCATCTTTCTGCGCGGCAAGGATGGGCGGCGTCCCGTCGCCGGCGGCATTGAGCAATTTCAATTTGATCCGCACTGGCGCGATCTTGTGCTCTTCCACGAATACTTCCACGGAGATAACGGCGCCGGCCTCGGCGCCAGCCATCAGACCGGCTGGACCGGACTCGTGGCAAAACTTCTTGAACAGAGCGGTGAGTGACGGCGCCGAAAGCAAAACCGGTTGTCGCCTTTGACCGAAGCATCTGCAATGACTTTGCAGCAGCTTCGTCCCGCGAATGGCTCGTCACCAACGGCATAGGCGGTTATGCTTCGGGAACGGTCGCCGGCTGCGCCACACGCCGCTACCACGGTGTTCTTCTAGCAGCGCTTAAGCCGCCCGTCGGCCGCATGCAAATTGTCGCCGCGCTCGATGAGATCGTCAGCTACGCGGGAGAAAACTACGAACTCGCGACGCACGAATGGGCCAGCGGCGCAGTCGCTCCTCTGGGATTTCATTTCATCGAAAGTTTTCGCCTCGACGGATCAATTCCCGCCTGGGTTTACGCGCTAGGCGACGCGCACCTGGAAAAACGCATCTGGATGCGTCAGGGCGAAAACACCACTTACATTCGTTACACACTGCTTAGCGCATCCTCCACAATCCGATTCCAGGCAAAGGCCCTTGTCAATTACCGCGACTTCCACAGCGCAACACATGCCGGTGATTGGCGCATGCGTATTGACACTATTCCGCAAGGCGTTCGCGTTGCTGCCTACGACGGCGCCGTCCCGTTCTATATGAAATGCACGGATGCGGCCACTGAACCTCAGCACATCTGGTATCGCGATTGTTTCTTCAGAATCGAGCGAGACCGTGGCCTCGACGACCACGAAGATCACTTGTTCGCCGCTCAATTCGGTGCGTTACTCGAACCGGGCAAATCGCTTACTCTCGTTTTCACGACTGAAGAAAATACGCTCCTCGACGGTGCCTCTGCTCTTTCCGAACAAACCGCTCACGATTCCGGATTGCTTGAAACATTTGAAAAGTCTTCCTCCGGCCGCAAAGCAGATTCGTCACCAGCGTGGCTGCAACAGCTTGCTTTGGCGGCGGATCACTTCATCGTGAAGCGCGCACTACCTGGCGATCCTGATGGCCACAGCATCATCGCCGGCTATCACTGGTTCGGTGACTGGGGCCGCGACACTATGATTGCCCTTCCTGGCCTCACCCTTGCAACCGGCCGCCCGGAATTTGCGCGCGAGATTCTTCTCGCGTTCTCCCAGTTTGTTGACGGCGGCATGTTGCCTAACGATTTTCCTGACGCAGGCGGCAAGCCCGAATACAACACGATCGATGCTGGTCTGTGGTACTTCGAGGCTGTCCGGCAGTACGTCGAAGCCACACACGACGTCTCGACCTTGCAAATGCTATTCCCGATTCTCGCCGGAATGATTGATGCCCACGTTGCTGGCACTCGCTACAACATCCATGTTGATCCCGCCGATGGTCTGCTCTACGGCGGCGGCCCTGGGGTGCAACTCACTTGGATGGATGCCAAGATTGGCGACTGGGTTGTCACGCCACGCATTGGAAAGCCTGTCGAGATCAATGCTCTCTGGATCAACGCTCTTGAATCCATGGCCGAGTTTGCGAGTGCACTAAAGTCGCCAGCGGATCGTTATCAGTCGCTGAGTTCCGTCGCAAGGGGAAGCTTTCCGAAATTTTGGAATTCCGCGCGAAACTGTTGCTACGACGTAATTGATTCCCCGAGCATCGGGAATGATAGCTCCCTGCGCCCCAATCAAATCCTAGCCGTTTCTTTGCCGTTCAGCCCGCTCACAGTAGGGCAGCAAAAAGCCGTGGTAGATATCTGCCGCGCTGAGCTTTACACACCGTTCGGCCTGCGCAGCCTCGGACCGCACGACCCCGGTTATAAGCCGCAATATCGTGGCGGACCATTGGAACGCGACGCTTCCTATCATCAAGGCACTGTGTGGGGTTGGCTCCTCGGTCCCTTCGCGCTCGCTTACTTTCGCGTATATCGAAATAGCGCTGAAGCGCGCTGCCTTCTTGAACCACAAGCGCAGATAATAACAACGTACGGTCTTGGCTCATTGGCGGAAGTATTTGATGCGGAAGAGCCATACGTGCCCGGTGGCTGCATCGCACAGGCTTGGACCGTTGCGGAATTGATTCGCTGCTGGAAGCTGCTTTCCTGAAAACGAAACCGCTCTCGCGAATTTCACACGTCGCTTTTTTCGTATAGCTCGATCAAGACTCTCTCGTGCTCCGGCGTAGCAACAAGAAAAAAGTTCACTCTTGTCCCATCAGCGCCCGGTCGCGCCTCGGCGTATATCGGCGTTATTCCAAATTTCTCACGCAGGATTTGCGTTGCCCGATCTATGTTCGTGCAAAGAAATTCCACCTGTTGGATTCCCTCGCCAAAGCGCGCCAGATACCGCGCAATTGCTCCTTTGCCACCGGCCGTTTTCGATGTCAGAACGTCTAGCGAAATACCGCCTGCAAAGTGCAATTCGAATTCCTCGGCATCTTGATCCGGCGGTACTTCAGCAAGACGTGGGTTGCCGCTCGCCTTTCGTACCTGTTCAAATGTGGCGGTTCTCACGGCGACGCCAACCGTCATCTTGGGAGTTGTGCCAAGCAGGGAAGTCAATTCGCCATCGTTAAGCCAATCTTGCGTCGCTCTTTCGGCCAAGGAATGCCCGGCGCGAAAAATCTCTTCAGCCGCAGCCTGTCTCCCTGCGGGATCCCCTGAAGCCAGCCGCTCAATCTGGTTTTTCAGTTCCATGGTATTGACGTGAAAATTGTAACGGAAACTCTCTCACTCAATCTCCTTAGGCTTTGAAAGAAGGGAAATAATAGTCGCCACGGCCAATATGCCAACCACGATGCCCAGCGAGCCGAGAACGGAAATGTGCAGCCACGGTTCCGCGAGCATCTTCGCTCCGACGAACACCAGCACGGCGGCTAGCCCGAACTTGAGGTAGGTGAGCCGGTCCAGCACGCCCGCCAGCAAGAAATAGAGCGTCCGCAAGCCCAAAATCGCAAAGACATTGGATGTGTACACGATGAACGGATCGCGTGTAATTCCGAAAACCGCAGGAATCGAATCCACGGCGAACGTTACGTCCGTCACCTCAACTACAAGCAAGACCAGGAACAATGGCGTCGCGTATCGTTGGCCTTGTTGGCGCACAAAAAACTTCTCTCCAGAAAACTCCTTGGTCATTCGCAGATGCTTCGCAAAGAAACGCACGATCCAGCTTTTCTCCGGATGCTTTTCCGCCTCCTTTGCGAACATCATGTGGATGCCCGCATAAATCAGGAACGCGCCAAAAACGTACATGATCCAGCCAAATTGCTCGATCAACTCCGCACCGGCTGCAATCATCACACCACGCATGATCAGCGCGCCCAGGATTCCCCACGCCAATACGCGATGCTGAAATTCCGCGGGCACACCAAACGTGCGGAACAAAACCAGGAACACAAACAGATTGTCCACACTCAACGATTTTTCAATCAGATAGCCTGTAGAAAATTCGAGCGCTGGCTGCGGTCCGTAGAAGTGATACACGCCGACTGCAAATAATGCAGCGGCGCCAATCCACGCCCCGCTCCAAAGCAGCGCTTCCCGAGTGCCAATTCTGTGCGGCCGCCGGTGAAACACACCAAGATCCAGAGCCACGGCAACCAGCACAAAAATGTTGAATTCAATCCAATGGAAGGGTGAGTTCATCGCTCCGTCTGATTTTACCGCACGGAAACCGCCACAGCGGACCGGGCCTGAACCGGACCGCCGTCCTCTAGTGTACGGCTTCTGGCGCTTTGGAGGGATCGGCCGCGTTCAAATTTGTCAGTTCGATGCGCGTTGTTTTGCCAGCTTCGATGGTGATGGGAAGGTCCCACTTCAGCCGCGAGTCGCCCGCGCCTGCATCGAGGTCAAGAGTGCTGACCCAATAGCTCCCTGCCGGAAGGCGTGGCAGGCTGGCGCGGCCTTCCAGGTTCGTGTCCACTTTTGCCACAAGATATTTTGTTTGTGCCTGCATCGGTGCCTGTTGTCTTACGCGGCGCTTGAACGAATTCTGCGCCTCTGCCCACTTCCGCGCGGGATTGATCCCGTCCATCTCCAATTCAATGCCCGCCACCGTCTCCGGATGGCCTTGAATGAATTTTTTCAGAGCAGTGAAGTATTCCTGATGCTGCTTCTCGTATTTTTCCGGATTCTCCGTTTTGTCGGCATCCTTGTATTTTGGTTTGGGAATTCCGTTCGTAACGCCGCCGCTGTTTGACCGCTGATACCCGAGCAAAAATTCCGGTATGTGAAGAATGTCGTCAGCGGTAAGCAACTTGTCCAAACCCGGCATCGTCAAATCCAGAACCTCATGTATTTTTAGCCACTCCCGCAATTCCGGAGAAAGTTTCAGTCCAGCAACAAATTTTTCCCTGTCCGGCGCGCCGTTGGCCTCCACAATTTCGTGCTTGATATCTTCGTAGCTTTTCGTGAGTACGTAGAAGGTAAAGTCGCGCACAGGTTCCGGCTTGGCCGCCGTCGGACTCACGTATGCCACAAACTCCAGGGCCCCTGTCCCCGTCGCACTCTGTGCGGAGGCGACTCCTGCGCCCAGGCTGAGCACAAGGATAGAGCCCAAAGACAAATCTCTCAGTATTCTCATGGAGTTTATCCTAGCAGCGTCAACGCCCGTTGCCGCGGGCGACTTCTTGAAGAAATTCGTATCTGCCATCCTTGCTTACCCGCACGTTCGCCAACCGGTGGTCTTTTTCAAACGCGTCGAATCCTTCCTTCAGATTCGACCAGAATGCAATCAATTCAGGCTGCCCCATGTGCGTCTTGGCTAGTTCCCGAAATCCCTGTTCACTCATTCTCGCCGGGAAAATTTGAAGCGGAAGATGTTTCGCCCCGCCATCGCGCACCAAAACGGCAAGCCAATAAACCTCCTTGATGCCGTCATCGGTGATAGGAATGCAACCGATGGAAGCACAATTCCCATGTAGATAAATCGTTCCTCCCAGGTTCGTGCGTAATCCTAAAATCCGGTCGGCCGCGTTCGGATAGTTAATGTGCATGCTCAAAAAGAAGTTGCTTTGCGGATTAAAAAAATCAAGGTCGTAATATCCTTCTGGCACCTGCTCATCGCCGAAACGCCGCTTTGGCCCAAGCACGCCGGACGTCGCACAAATGCCTTAAGACTTAATCAGCGTGTAGGGGTCAGATTCCGAACTCGCCGCCCAAAGTTCTAAAACCCCTTCCTTTTTGAGCGCGCGCAGCAACATGGCCCGTGGTGGATAGACGAGCCCTCTCGCCTCCAGCATTTTGCGCAATACCCCGTCTTTTTCCTGGCTCGCTGTTCGGACGCGCGGATAACGCAACTGCTGCTCTCGAATCGAGCCGCGCGCTGCCGTTTCTTGCCCAGCCGCCGATGGTGAGTAAATCGCGCCTGCCGCCAGCGCCGTCAAAACGATCGCTGCGCGCTTCATATCAGAACAGCCGATATGTAGTTTCCACCGTTACCCATTCCGTAATCGCATGCCGTCCTGCATCGCGCGCTGGTTCGAATCTCCACTGGCGAACCATATCCATTGCCCGCTCGTCCAATCCAAGTCCCAAGCCCTTGATGATTTTCACTCGCCCTGCTCTTCCATCCGCGCTCACCAGCACGCGCAGCGTAACCGTTCCCTGCAGTTTTGCTTTTCTAGCTTCCTCGGTGTATTCCGGATCGGGGCAATACACGCACTTCACCGGATAAGCGCCGCTTCCAGGCCTTCCGTCGCCGCTTTCTCCTACTCCATTATCCTCGCCGATGCCCATCGTGTTCCCATCGCCGTTGAATCCCATCCCGACTTTCTTTCCTGGCCCGTTTGAATCGTTCCTCTCCTTCATATTCGGCAGACCAATCTGCGGAACATGTCGCACATCATTCGCCGTGACGTCAAAAATTGTCGGTTCAACAGGCAGCGCATGCTCCTGGTGATCCGGCAAACGTGGATGGATCACCACGACATTGGATCGCGCGGCAAAATCTCCGGCGCTTGGCGGCAGCTCACCCAAATGTCCACCCGATCCATTTGTCCCTCCGGCTTTCTGCGTGCGCGCAGCCACTTCTGGATTCCAACGGAGCAGTGGTTTGTCCTTTCCCCAAATCTCGTACGACGGCGGCAGCTTATCCACAGCCTGCCGTCCCAGCAGCAGCAGCGCCCCAATCACTAACGCGTGCACCAACGCAGATGCCGCTTGTCTGCGTCTTGCTCCGGGCTCAGGCTTCGCGTCCAGCAAGTCGAACGCGCCCGCGCCGCCCGGCATCGCCACTCTTCGCAAATCAAAAAACGCCCGCGCATTGTCCTTCACGCGGCTAAGCCAACTTTCTTCATTTGAGTTTTGGAAAACGCTGCGCACCCGCACCGAAAGGGAATTGCCCATGGCCCGGCTCCTTTTCCAAATTTGTATTTGGCCCGACGAGCCGTTGCCGCCAAATGCAAAAGCGGCTCACGTTGTCATCTGTGAGCCGCTAAATCGCAAAATGGTTGCTTGCGCTGTCGTTTTTGGTTTTCTTAGAAAAGACGGAAACTAACTTCGATTGGAACCGACGTCCGCACCGGCTTCCCACCCGGTCCGCTCGCCGCCTTGCAACGCCACGTGCGAACGGTCTCGATGGTCTTTTCATCCAGACCCAGCCCAGGGCTTTTCACGACGTGTACGTTCGTCACGCGATCATCGGTCTCAATAATCACTTCCACAACCACGATGCCCTGATACTTTGCTTTGCGGGCTTCTTCCGAGTACGGTGGGTCCGGCTTGTAGTAGCACGTCGGCACTCCAACACCATTCACGCCCGCGCGGAATGCACCGCCGCCCGTTCCGCCTCCTTCGCCAGGACCAAGTCCGCCACCGGTTCCGCTTCCGATGCCGGTCCCGTTGCCATGTCCCAGCGAATCAGAAACGCCATTCGCCAGCGGATCGCCAAACGTCGGCAAATTCGGGCTCGCCACTTTCAAATCGGGCGGCCCAAGTAGAGAGGGATCCATCGCCAGCTTTGGATTCGGATTCTCCGGCCTCACCTGAGGCGGCGTGAACTGCGTCATCTTGAATTTCGGCAGCTTGCCCTTGTTCACTGGCGTCAGCGTGTGATCGTTTGCGCCACCACCGCCGCCCGCCTTGTTCGCGCCGGCAGGCAGCTTGGCAAGGTAGTCCGAAATATCAAGCGGTGTGACGTTTGTCTTTTCCACTGCCTTCGTTGATCCCGTCAGATTCCAAAGGAACGGTACCAACATCAGTGCGATCGCACCCGCATGCACGCCAATCGAAATTATCTGGGTCCAGCCGAAGTTCTCATCCTTCGACCAGATTTCCTTCACCTTAACCGGCCTAACCTCAAAAGGAAGCGGAGCCTGCTTTGCCGGAAAGAAAAATTCCTTCAGCCGATCGCTAAACCCGCCAAAACTCGTTCCCCAGCGATTGGAAAGCTGCCCCTTTGTCGAACCTTTCGGCATGGGTTTCGAACTGAAGAATTCGCCCAGGTTAGCCCAAAACCCGCCGCCATATTCCGCAGGCATCAAAGGCGACTTCATCTCCCCGCGGAACTTAATCGGCTTTTCAAATAGAAATTGTTTCAGGTTGGACCAGAAGCCAAAGTCTTCTGCTTTCAGATAAGTCGGGCGTGTGAATCTCGGCACAACATTGTCAGGCACCGCGCCAGCCGAAGATGAGCCAGCAACCGGCTTCTTTGGAATCGCGTCATCTGGAACCAGCTTGAGATAAGAGCCCGTCACTTGTTTCACCCTCTATTTAGACGCACAAAAGCCCGCGGGGTATCAAACCGTTACGATTCGGAGGGCCCAGGATTGGTTGCACGCTCGCGACGGCTGACACCACTCTGCTATTCATTGTAACATACGTAGTTACACCGCTTTCCGATGTTTCCCGCCGTGTTCTCTGGGAAAATGACTACCTAAAGGGGATTTGCGCTCGCTCTAAAATGGCCGAACCACTCGAACTAAAGAAGACGCTCAATCTCCCCAAAACTGACTTTCCCATGAAAGCCGGCCTGCCCCTGAACGAGCCTAAACAGCTCGCGGCTTGGCAAGATGCGAACCTCTATGAAGCCATTCTGTCCGCACGTAAGGGAAAGCCGCTCTTCGTTCTACACGATGGTCCGCCTTACCCCACAGGAACGATTCATCTCGGCACCGGACTGAACAAAATTCTCAAGGATTTGATCGTCAAGACCAAGTCCATGGCGGGCCATTACGCCCCATACGTGCCCGGCTGGGATTGCCATGGCTTGCCCATCGAAACCCAGGTCGAAAAAGAGCTCGGCGGCAAAGGAAGAGTGCCTCCGGCCGAATTCCGCCGCCTCTGCCGCGAATTTGCCACGCGCTACGTCGAGCAGCACAAGCGCGATTTCAAGCGCCTCGGCGTCTTCGGCCGTTGGAACGATCCCTATCTCACGATGAGCCACGAGTACGAAGCCACCATCGCAAACGCGTTCCTCGATTTCATCGAAAAAGGCTACGTCTATCGCGGCCGTAAGCCGGTCTATTGGTGCATTTACGATTCAACCGCGCTCGCTGAAGCCGAAGTCGAATACGAAGATCACAACAGCCCTTCGATTTGGGTGAAATTCCCTGTAGTCGGCGATGGAAGCGGAGAAGCCGCAAAAATCGGCGCCGATGTAAGCGCCGTCATCTGGACCACGACGCCGTGGACCATTCCTCACAACCGCGCGCTGGCCTTTCATCCCGACTTCGAATATGTGGTCATCGAAACAGAAAAAGGAAAATTGCTCCTCGCCGCGGATCGCGTCGCCGCGTTGCAAGCGGACTGCGAAATCAAACAAGTTCGCGTCCTCGCAAAGCTCAAGGGCCATCACTTCGAGGGCATGAAGTTTCAGCACCCGTTTCTTCCGATTCAAGTTCCGGGCGTTCTTGCCGGATACGTCACGCTAGATCAAGGCAGCGGCATCGTGCATACCGCGCCCGGTCACGGCGTGGACGACTTCAACACCGGCCAAAAATACAATCTCGAGACCGTCGCTCCCCTCGACGATCGCGGCGTTTACACCGAAGGCTTGCCCGAATACAAAGGCAAGGATGTTTTCACCGCGAATCCCATCATCGTAAAACTCCTCAGCGCGCATGGCGCGCTGCTCGGTCATCATCCCTACAAACACAGCTATCCGCATTGCTGGCGCTGCCACAACCCCGTCATCTTCCGCGCGACCGAACAGTGGTTCATCAAAATGGATGAGACCGGGAAGGGAGAATCCAAAACGTTCCGCCAGGAAGCCCTCGACGAAATTCACAAAGTGAAATGGATTCCTGCTTGGGGCGAAGACCGCATGTACGAAATGATCGAACACCGCCCCGATTGGTGCGTCTCGCGTCAGCGTTTCTGGGGCACCCCCATCATCGTTTTCTATTGCGAAGGCTGCGGCAAACGTCTCGAAGATTTCAAAGCGCTCCGCAACGTCATCGAGTGGTTCAAGAAAGAAGGCGCCGACGCCTGGTACAAACATTCCGCCGAAGAGTTGCTTCCTGCAGGGACAAAATGTTCCTGTAGCGAATCAAAGTGGCGTAAAGAAAATGACATTCTCGACGTCTGGTTTGATTCCGGCTCCTCCCACCTTGCCGTGCTCAAAGGCGATGAATGGCCCGCCGACGTTTATCTCGAGGGCCCCGACCAGTATCGCGGCTGGTTTCATAGCTCACTGCTCATCGCCGTTGGCGTAAAAGATCGCGCACCCTACAAAGGCGTCGTCACGCACGGCTGGACGCTCGATGAACAGGGCCGCCCAATGTCGAAATCCCTCGGCAATTCCATCGAGCCCAACGAAATCTGTGAAAAGTGGGGCGCCGATCTCCTCCGCCTCTGGGTCGCCTCGGTCGAATATCAGGCCGACGTGAAAATGAGCGAGCGCGTCATGACGCAGCTCAGCGAAGCCTATCGCAAAATCCGCAACACGTTCCGTTTCGCACTCGGCAATCTCAATGACTTCGATCCATCAAGAAATTCCGTTGCCAACGATCAACTCGAAGAAATGGATCGCTGGATGCTCGAACGCACCGCCGATCTCGTCAAAAAATGTCGCGAGTGGTACGCCAACTACGAATTTCATCGCGTCTATCACGCCATCCACGATTACTGCGTCGTAGATCTGAGCGCGTTCTACTACGACGTCCTTAAAGATCGCCTCTATACTAAAGCGCCGAACAATCTCGCGCGCCGCTCTGCGCAAACCGCCGTGTACAAAATCTCCAGCGCCCTCGTCCGCCTCGCCACGCCCATCCTCGTGTTCACCTCCGAAGAAATCTGGAAATATCTGCCGAAGGCTGCCGGCGATGCATCTTCGGTTCACATTTCGCTGTTTCCGGAAGAGGCCGAGTTGCGCGCGGGCATTGCGCCCGCACTGGTCAACACATGGGAGTTGCTCGCAAAAGTCCGCGGCGAAGTTCTGAAAGCACTCGAAACAGCGCGCAACGACAAAAAAATCAATTCCGGCCTCGAAGCAAAAGTCCTGCTCGGAGCCGATCTGGAGCTCAAGGCAAAACTAAAAGCGCACCTCGCGCAATTGCCCGGCCTCTTCATCGTCTCTCAAGTCGATTTCCTGAGTGCTGGCGTAGGCGAGTACAAATCAGACGTTGTTCCCTCTCTTTCCGTCACTATTCAAAAAGCCGACGGCAAAAAGTGCGACCGCTGCTGGAACTATTCCACCCACGTCGGCGAAAATCCGCGTTACCCCACCATCTGCGAGCGCTGCTCCGCCGCCCTCGCCGAAATCGAATCCTCGATCGCCGCCTCCGCATGATCTTTCCGTCGCGACTTCGCTGGCTGCTTCTGACATTGTTCATCGTAGTAGCTGATCGCGCCACCAAAGCTCTCGTCGAAGCCCGCACCACCGAGGGCTGGCACCACGAACTCATCCACAATTTCATCTACTTGGTCCACAGCAAAAATCCCGGCATCGCCTTCAGCATGTTTGCGAACTCGCATTCTCATCTTTTGCATTTCGGTCTGATCGTGCTTTCCCTGTTTTTCATAGCCGCGCTCGCTTGGCTTCTCCTCACCAGCAAATCCGTTACATGGCGCAGCCTCGCCGGTCTCGCTCTCCTCATCGGCGGCGCTGCCGGCAACCTCACAGATCGTCTTGTCCATGGCGCCGTCACCGACTTCTTCGAGGTCTGGCTCGGGACTTACCGCTATCCCGCATTCAACGTCGCCGACTCCGCCATCACCATCGGTGCCATTCTCGTTCTTCTTGATGTACTATTTCCATCGAAGAAAGCCGGCAATCCCCAATAAAATATCGATTAGGTTTGGAGGCTCGTAATGAACCACTGGAGATCTGGCGTGCTTACGCGACGCGATTTTCTCGGAACCACTCTCGGCGCAGCCGCAGGATTTTCCATCTACCCGACCGGGCATCGCCTCCTTCGCGAATTTCTGGACGCATCCACGCCCTTCGCGCCCTATCAATTCCCGAAAGATTTTCTCTGGGGCTCCGCCACCGCTTCCTATCAAATCGAAGGCGCATGGAACGAAGACGGTAAAGGTGAATCCATCTGGGACCGCTTCTCTCACACCGTAGGCAAAGTAAAAGGCGCCGACACCGGCGACATCGCTTGCGACTCCTATCACCGCTACAAAGAAGACGTCGCCATCATGAAGCAGCTCAATCTGCAGAGCTGCCGCTTTTCCGTTTCCTGGCCGCGGATTCAAGCTAACGGCACCGGAGCCGCCAATCAAAAAGGTCTCGACTACTACAAGCGCGTCACGGATTCGCTCTTGGAGGCAAGAATTCGTCCCATCTGCACGCTCTATCACTGGGATCTTCCGCAAGCACTCGAAGACGCAGGCGGCTGGCCCAATCGCGATCTAGTCGGCAAGTTCACCGACTACACGCAAATCGTCGGCAAAGCTCTCGGCGACCGCATCACAGACTGGTGCATTTTCAATGAACCGTGGGTCTTCACTTTCCTCGGCTATGCATGGGGCATACATGCTCCGGCGCGAAGCAACCACAAAGATTGCATGCGCGCAACGCACGTCGTGAACATCGCGCAGGGCCAAGCGTTACGCGCGCTCAAGGCAATCAATTCCAAATTCCAGGTTGGCACTGCGTTCAGCATGGCCAATTGCGAACCCTCCACTTCCAGCGCGGAAGACAAGAAAGCCGCTGACCGTGCTCACGCTCTTGGCAACGTCTGGTTCGTGCATCCCGCACTCAAGGGCGAATATCCGAAAGCATTTCTGACCGAGGGTTCCATGGGAATGATGGACATCAAATCCGGCGACATGGAACTGTGCAAAGCGCCACTCGATTTTCTTGGTATCAACTACTACCGCCGCCAGCTCGTTTCCTCTGCGTCCCCGGGGGGCGACGGTACAGGCGTCCACAACTTCGACGGCCACGAAGGTTCCCTCACCGATTTTGCTTGGGAAGTGTGGCCGGACAGTTTCCACGATCTCATCGTGCGCATCAGCAACGAGTACAACAAAATTCCCATCGAAATCACCGAAAACGGTTGCTCGTACGTCGACGCGCCGGACGAACACGGCCGCGTTCCCGATCAGCGCCGCATTGAATTCATGCGCGGCTATCTGAGCGCACTCGGCCGCGCTATTTCGCACGGTGCCAACGTGCGTGCCTACCATCATTGGAGCCTGCTCGATAATTTCGAATGGGCCGAAGGCTACACGCAGCGCTTCGGAATGGTTTACGTGGACTTCCGTTCACAAAAGCGCACGATCAAGGATTCCGGCAAATGGTACGCAGAGCTCGCCAAAACCGGCAAGCTCGCTTAGCCCTGTTCCGAGGCTGCAGCAATTCCGTGCGCTAGCGTTTAAGCGATTTGCGCGTCTTATCGCATAGTTCCTTCGCATTCCTCGGAGGTCTCTGTGAAGCATTTCCTTCTGGGCGTTTTGACTACTCTGGTAGTGCTTGCTCTCGGAACCTACGCCTACCTGCGACTCGGCTTTTCCGAAGTTCGTGCGGACCTACCTCCTGGCAAGTGGGAGTCGGCCATCATGACCCGCGCGGTTCATGCTTCGATAAGAAGGGAAGCGCCTGAACAACCCAATCCAATCGCACCCACGGACGAAAGCCTAATTGCGGGCGCGAAAGTCTATCTGAATGGCTGCTCTGGCTGCCATGGCACGCCGGGAAAACCAAATCCAAAGGGTGGTCAGGAACTTTTGCCTCCTGTTCCGCAACTCCCCGAAGTCGGCTCCACGCTCACCGAAGCTCAAATCTTTTGGGTAACCAAGCGCGGCATTCGCCGCACGGGGATGTTCGCAAATGGGTTCTGGAGCTCGGACGAAGACATGTGGCGCGCCGGTGCCTACATCTACTGCATCAAGTCGCTTCCCCCGTCCGTGGAGGCGGCCGTCATTCAGCTCGCTGCCACCCACTAGATTCTTCTGTTGCGCTGAAAGAACAACACTCTGCCCCCCCCGAAACCGTGCGGTGCCAAGCCGCGTCTTTTATTCAGGTGGCGGGTTAGACCAATAGACCAGAAAACAGTCCAGTGCGGAGGCCAAAATGAGGCGTCTTCTCGTACTTTCCTTGCTCTTTGCTTCACCCCTTTTCGCTCAAGATTCCCAGTCCGCGGCTCGCGCCGCCGCTGGATGCGGGCCCGATAACGTTCAGTTCGACGTGAAAGTGGACAAGAGTCAGCATCCATCGCCTCAGCCCGAATCGGGCAAAGCGCTCGTCTATGTTTTTGAAGAAGAGCGTTGGGATGGTGACAAAACAAAGATTGGCGCCGTCACCACACGCGTAGGTTTGGATGGAGCTTGGGTCGGTGCGAATCACGGCCATTCATACTTCGCCGTTGCCGTTGATCCCGGTGACCATCGCATTTGCTCCGCATGGCAATCTTCACTCAAGCGCTGGTCAAAACTCGCTTCCGCCGTCAGCTTTACCGCCGAGTCGGGCAGGATTCTTTATTACCGCGTCATCGTGGACGAAAGAACGACGCACCAGCCTTCTATTCGCCTCGAGCCGGTTGATCCCGCCGAAGCATTGTTGACTATCGGAAACTCTGGCCTCAGCTCTTCGAAGCCCAAGAAATCATAGTTGGCTGTCATCTTGTGTACTAGCCGGTCTTTAGACCGGTTCAGTTTGCTTCGAGCAAGAGACTTCCTGTGAAAGTGACGGCTAGTTTCGCCGTTGGCCCGGTCACTGTGCCGTAGTCCTTTCCATTCACGTAATCCGTCACGTGATACGTCTTGTTCGCCAGGCCGCGCAATTCCACTTCGCCGCTCCACTTTCCTTCTGTCCCCCACCTTTTCCGGGCGGCTCTGGAGCGTAAAACGCGTAATACATCGCGCCATTCTTTTCGATCGCATACCCTTCCGGCAAATCGTACCCGTACACGTATAAATCCAGAAATCACCCTTCGAAAGCATCTTTGCGTTGTAGAGCCCAATCCATTTCTTCCAATGCTCTTCCTTGCTCGGATACAAATTCACGTTCTTGAATTTCGTTCCCAGCACGCCGCCCGTTCCCAACGTCGAGGCGAAATCATCTCCAACGTCTTGCTCATCTCCTGTGTTTGCTTTTGCAATCCGCGTCAGTTCCACATGGTCGCCGTAAATCGCCATACGCCATTCCGCCTCATTTCCGCTACGGTTCCTCCATTGAGGACCACTGCTCAAACCGAACCGCCTGAGTCTACTTCCCGTCGCAGTAAAACGAAAGAAAAAGAAGTAAAACGAAATCACTCTCTTTTGCGTCGGCACGTGGCCAATTCTTCTTTCTTCTAACTCTCGTGTTACCTTCTTTTAGGATTTTGCCGACAACCTTGGCGTGCGGCGGAAACTCCATCTCCCATGAACCCACTCCAGGCCATCAGCCTCGCTCTGGGCGCCGGTTTTTCTTCCGGCCTGAATCTCTACGCCACCGTGGCTACCCTGGGATTCCTCGAGCGCTTCGGCGTCATCCACCTTCCTGAAAAACTACACGTCCTCTCTCACCCGATTGTTCTCGGTTTTGCCATCGGCCTCTACATTCTGGAATTTCTCGCCGACAAAGTTCCATACCTCGACACCGTCTGGGATTTTCTCCACACCTTCATTCGCCCGCCCGCCGCCGCCGTTCTCGCATTCGGAGTCTCCGCCGGTATCGGCACAGAATGGCGCTGGGCCGCCGCGCTTCTTGCAGGCGGAATCGCCCTCACTTCGCACGGCACCAAAGCCTCCACGCGCGCCGCCGCCAACACCGTTCCCGAACCCTTCAGTAATTGGGCGCTCAGCATCGGCGAAGACCTTCTTGCCGTCTGGCTAACCTGGTTCACGACCGCGCATCCCATCCTCGCGCTCGTGCTCGTCGCACTTCTCTTGCTTCTCTGTTTCTACCTACTTAGCAAACTCTTCCGCTTCCTCCGCAACACTCTCCAAACCCTTTAATTTGGAGTGCTCTGCTCTATCGTCACAACCCGTCATTTCGAAAGGAGCAAGCCAACGCTTTCTCTTCCCGATCGGCTTCCTGCGAATCGCTTGGCTTGCGGAGAGAGAAATCTCTCTTCGCTTTCAGAATTCGCTGCAGACTTACCTCGTATACTTATCCACCCACTCCAAAAACGTCTTATACCAAAACTGGCTGTTCAGCGGCTTCAGCACCCAATGCCCCTCATCCGGAAACACCACCAGCCTTGACGGCACTCCCTGCCGCTGCAACGCGCTAAAAAACTCCAACGACTGCGTGTATGGCACGCGATAATCTCTCTCTCCTGCCACAATTAGCGTGGGAGTCTTGTATTTCCCCAACGCCGTCGCATACGTCATCGGTGCCCACCTCTTATAATTTTCCGGCGCACTCCACGGCATCCCCTGCATATCGTGCTCTTCAAACCACAACTCTTCCGTCGCATACATCGAGTTCTTGTCCCAAATTCCCGCGTGGCTCACGATCGCCTTAAATCGGTCCGTGTGCGTCGCAATCCAATCCGCCATGTAGCCGCCGTACGAACCCCCCGCCGCCGCCATTTTCGTTCCGTCAATGAACGAATATTTCGCCAGCGCCGCGTCCACGCCGCGCATCACGTCCACGTAAGCTTTTCCGCCCCAATCGTTCGTTATCTCGTCCGTGAATTTCTGCCCGTATCCCGTTGAGCCGCGCCGGTTGATCATCAGCGTCACGTAGCCCGCGCCCGAAAATACCTGCGCGTTCCACCGGTATCCCCATGAATCTCCCCACATCGTCTGCGGCCCGCCGTGCAACAGCACCAGCAGGGGGTATTTTTTCCCCGCCTCGAATTTCGGCGGCTTGATCAACATCGCCTGTACTCGCGTCGCTTCCGCTCCTTCAAACCAGAATTTCTCCGGCGCATTCATCTCAATCTTCGCCAGCGCCGCGTCATTCTGATGCGTCAACTGCCGCAAACCAGTTCCATCGCTCGCCGCCGCAAAAACTTCCGCTGGCATAGTCAAACTCGTCCTCGCAAAAACAAACGTTTTCCCGTCTGCGCTGATGGAAACCGCTCCATTGAATCCGTCAATCAGCTTCTTTGGTGTCGCACCGGCCCGCGGCGCCATTTCATAAATAGGCTCAAGCGTTTCGTTTTCAGCGCCAAAATAAATCGCCTTGCTATCCGGCGACCACGCCAGATTCGCAGCGCTCCGATCGAATGACATCTCTGTCAAATTCTCATTTTTCCCAGCAGCCCGGTCGTAAAGCATCACGCGCCACCGGTCCGATTCATATCCCCCGGTCAATTGCGCGTGATATGCGATGTATTTTCCGTCCGGCGAATAAACAGGATTTCCGTCAAATCCCGGCTGCGTCGTAATCCGCTTTGACGCACCGCCGTTCGCCGACACAACAAACAAATCTCCGTTCGTGCTGATCGCTTCCACTTTGTCCGTCACTGCCGTGAAGCAAATCTCTTTCGAGTCCGGCGAAAAATTAATGTCTTCCGGTCCGCCCCGCTCGTCCGGCGGCACATCGTAATTCGCGCCCTCAGTCAAATCCTTGGCTGTACCGTTCCCATCGGCCGCAACTACAAACAAGTGCGACCGCTTCCCCTCATTCCAATGCGTCCAGTGCCGGTAGAGCAGCGCCTCCGCTACATGCGCCTTCACCTTGTTTTTTTCTTTTTCCTCATCCTTCCTTTTGTTGCACTCGTCATCTTTGCACTCCGGATACACGCCGGATGTGAACGCAATCATCTTTCCGTCCGGAGACCACTTCGCTAGATCCGCGCCCGTCGAAAGCTTCGTCAGCGGATGCGGCTCCCCACCTTCCATCGAAAGCAAATACACCTGCGAATCTCCGCTCCGCCCTGAAACAAACGCGATCGTCTTTCCATCCGGCGACCACAGCGGAGACGAATCTTTCCCGCTCTGCGTCAGTTGAATCGCCTCGCCACCAGACGTTGCCACCAGCCAGATGTTGCTCGCGTTCCGGTTCGCCTCCAAGTCCGGCACCGCCGTCGTGTACGCCACCCATTTTCCATCCGGCGAAATCTGCGGCTCGCTCACCCGCTGCAGCTTGATCAAATCATCAAACGCAATCGCATGCTTCGCCGTTTCTTGCGCCCCAGCACCGCCCGCAAACGCGCAGCACACCGCTGCCGCCATCAAAAAACTCCGCATAGTTTTCATGGATTCCTCGTACCGATGAACTGACACAATTCTGTTATTCCGCCCCAAAAATGTCGCCAAAATAATGTCACGTTTGCAGGTTACTTCCAACAGGTGTTGTCATCCATCGCGCATCCAAGAAGATGCGCGATGGACCTCAACGTAAGAACAAGTACAGCTCAAAGTGTTGCTGCGGTTTTTTCTACTCCCCACCAATCGGCACTCCCACCGCCCAAACATACCCATCCGGATCCTCCAGCATCACGTCCCGCCATCCATGTGGAAAATCCCGTGCCTCTTGCACTATCCTCGCGCCCGCTCTCTTCGCACGTTCCTCTGCCGCATCCGGATCAATTCCCATCACGCGAATTTCCGCCCCTGTTCCACGCGGTCCGGCATTTTGTAACCGGCCAAACGTTGGATGATGGGCGTAAGTATGGTCCGCGTGCAGCATAAAATCCGTCCCCCGCAAAGCAAGCGCCGCAAAGTCCCCATCCGCGTAACGCACAGTCGCTCCCAGCACGTCCCGGTAAAACGGCAAAGACCTAGCCACGTCCTTTACCAACAAATTCACCGTAAACGTCGGCAGCGCCCGCCCATATTGATCCGCTGGAACCCAGCCGCCTCCCATCCGCGTCATCGTCATAAGTTCTCTCCGCGCTCCTCAGCGAACTCTGCGCCTCTTTACCCTGAGTTTCGAAGGGTGCGTTTTCTTTTTCTTCTCTTCCGTCACGCCTCGCCGGCGAATCACCCTCCAATTTGGCCCGCGCCTCTTCCCCTGACGAAAATCCAATTCGCAAGCGCGATGAACGCCGTCGCCGTTATTACAATTGCTTCACTGCGCCCCATCTGGCTCAGCAGCACAAGCGCAATCACCAGCGTTGCGATGCTGCAAATCACTCCCGCAGGGTTCGCAAACGGGGCAGGCCCTTTCTGCTTTCGCAAGATCGGCAGCGCAATTGCAATTGCCCCATACACCACAAGCCGCGACACTGCCGACAGCGTTGCGTTCCACTGAAAGGTTCCCGCCGCAGCGAACGCAAACAAAATCACCGAGTACAGCAAAATGGAGAAATGCGGCGTTCGAAACCGCGGGTGAATTCGTGCCAGGACGGCTGGAAAGTCTCCCTGCTCCGCTAGCGCAAAAGCAATCCGCGGCGAGTGAAGCAAATTTGCGCTCAAATATCCGTATGTCGAAATCAGCGCCGCCACGCCAACTCCCGCCGCTGCCCATCCTCCCAGGAAACGCTGCGCCGCGTCTGCCAAAGACCGTTCGGACGCTCCCGCCCCCGGAAGCGTTGCCACCACTACATAAATCACGCCTGTATAGATAAAGCATTGCAGTCCCAACGCCATCAACAGCGCGAACGGCATGTCCTTTTTGGGGTTACTCGACTCGCCACCCACGATCAGCGCGCCTTCGAATCCTCCATAGGCAAACACAAGCAAAAGTAGCGCCTCAAACCAGCTCTTCGCTGGCGCAGGTGCAAACGAAAGCCCCACGCGCAGTTCGGGATGCAGCAGGAGAGACGCGAGTCCACTCAAAATAAATGTCATAAGGATTCCTACCTTGATCGCAGTGAACGTGTCGCTCACTACTTTCCCCATCTTCACACCAAAGTAATTGATCGCTGCCAGGTGGGCCAGCAACACCGCAACTGCAGCGATCTCTGCAGACCGCCCGCGGAGGAAAGGGAAGAATTGCCCTGCGTAGGTGGCAAACAAATCCGCGGCTGCTGCCGGGGCCGCGACGCGGGTTAGCCAAATCAACCAACCCACAAGCAAGCCCGCGAATCTGCCGAGTGCCACACGTGCATATAAATAGAGACCACCTGTTTCTTCAAATCGCGAGGAAACCTCCGAAATACAGCCGGCGATGATCAGCATTCCCGCACCGGAGGCAAGCGATGCAACCACACTGTAACCACCAAGCCGCGCCGCTAGCAGCGAAGGTAATCCAAAAATTCCAGCCCCGATAATGGAGTTGACCATCAGCGCTACCAGGCTCCATCGCCCGATGGTTCTTATGAGGGTGTGCGCCTGTGCGCCCAATTATTTCACCGGCGGTGCTTTCGCCTTTGCAATTGCACCCAGCACATCCGTCTTCCCACCAATCGCTTCCAGATGCGGATACCGTTCCCCCTCATGAAAATCAATCTTTACTGTCTGAAAAAAGTCGCCGTTTTCAACCAGCAACTCAATCGGTTCTTTCTTACTCTTCGCCGCGCGAATAGCCTCACGCAAGATATCCGGCGTCCACTTCCGTCCATTCACCGCCACCATCTTCATTCCCGCAGCCAATCCTGCCTTCGAAGCTGGCGACCCGACAACCACGTCCGCGATCTCATCCGCGTTATCTCCGCCGGGATAGTGTGCGCTGAATCCCAGCGAAAACTCGGCGTCCACCACGTGTTCCGCTTCTTCCACCGCTTTCTGATGCTCGTTCATCACGGCGCTATACGTAATCTTCCAACCGCTCCGTTCGAGGCCCATCAGCGGAGCGCCGGGACCATGTCCGCGCACTCGCTCCTGAAAAAACGTCTTCCAATCGTGTGGCGCAATTCCATTCAGCGTCGCGACCACGTCATCCAGCGAGTACGGAATCACCTTGGGCTCGCTGCCTTCTCCTCCGTGAAACGCGCGGCAAAAATCATCCAACGATTTCTTCCCGTTTGTCTTTTCGCGAATCAGCGTGTCCACATCCAGCCAAATCAGTTCGCTTTCTTCGTAATAATCCACCGGCCGCCGCCACGAAGTCCCGGCCGTTCGCGCACCATACAAGAGTTGCGCGGCTATCGCCGTGTCTTCCAAATCTCGCCAGGTACGTCCCGGACGGTCATTCAACGTCGCAAAAGTCGCTGCCAGATATTCGCGCAACCCTTCCGGCTTCCAAAATCCGCTGCGCGCCGCCAATATCACGCCGTAATACTGCGTTAGCCCCTCATAAACCCAGAGCAATTCGTCGCGCATCGGCTCTTGATAATTCGGTGTCGCCAATCCCGCCGGGCGTCGGTATTTTCCATTCCACGAATGAAAAAATTCATGCGGCAGCAAATCCATCTGCGTTTCCAGTATGTCCGCATCGTGGAGCGTCCGTTCCGGCACGCGGTTGTCGCTCGATTCGTGGTGCTCCAGCCCGTTCGGTTGCAAATGATCCGTCAACGCCAGCAAAAAATCGTAGTGCCGGTAATGCCGAGCTCCAAATAACACTCCTGTTTCCGCAACAAGTTGCCGTAGCGCAGTGATCTCTTCCGGAGTCGCTTCCGCCATCGCCGAACTGTCCGCTGCCGTATTCAATCGGTGCGCAGGTCTTTGCCCGGGTGAGAGATCGTACCTATTCATATGCTCGCCGGTCAGTACCGGAGAATCCACCAGCGTCGTCAGCGAAACTGTTTCAAATTCGATTCCGTCGCTCGATTCTTTGGTCACCGGAAGCGCCGTTGCAAATTTCCATCCAGCGGGAATTCTCAATTTCGCGGAAAATTTCACGTCATCCGATTTCGCCTCTTTCGGATACAGCACCACCAGATTCCAAGGCAACTCTGCGAGCTGGGTCGAAGCCGAAGGCACTCCCGCCGTCCCCGATTCCACTGGCAGCAAATAATCCAAAGTTGCTTCGAGCGTCTCCGCGCCTGCGGGCACTTCGCACTCGAACGCGTACATATCCAGCGTGTTCCGCCGCCAAATCACTTCTTTTCCATTCGCAAACAACTTCACGCCCGTAACATCTACTATCGGCCCGCTCGGCGAGTGTTCCCCCGGAATCCACTTCGGATAAACCAGCGTGAGCGCCCCGGGTTTCACGGGAAATTCCATCTTCGAGTGGTACACGCGACGCGCAGCCTCGCGCAGATCCACTTCCAGCTTCACAGGTTTGCCAGTTTGCTGCGCCCGCGCGCCCACGCCGCAAAACGCCATCGCCATCGCGAATAAAATTGCCACCCGCTTAACTCGAATCATCAACTCCTCCAAAAAATTCCGCGCCAGCCTACCACATTCACCCACCACCGTAGAGCGCAACATGTTGCGGCGCCCCATCGCGGCCAGATCGCTGCGTCTTGAACGCTTCCTTTTCTGTCATCCTGAGCGCATCCACGAAGATGCGCGAAGGACCTCAGCGCAAGCATCCCGGTAAAATCAACGACGTGCAATCTCGCGCCCCCCGGTTACGAATCGCACTCTGCTACAATCTTTTTCACCGTGGCTGCTGACACTTCCGCCCTTTTCCCCCGTAATTTCAAAAGATCCTTACCCATCGCCGTTCGCGGCGAAGGTTCCTGGATTATTTCTTCCGACGGTCATCGCTTCCTCGACGCTTCCGGCCAAGCCGCCGTCATCAGCATTGGCCACGGAATCCAGGAAATCGCCCACGCCATGACGGCCCAAGCCTCACAAATCGCATTCGCTCACACCACAGAATTCCATTCCACCTCCGCCGAAAAACTAGCTTCGCGCCTGCTCGCTCTCGCCCCGCCCAATTTCGCGAAAGGCCGCGTCTATTTCACCTCCGGCGGCTCAGAAGCCACCGAAACCGCAATCAAACTGGCTCGCCAATTCCATCTCGAATCCTGTTCACCGCAAAAATTCCGTGTCGTCTCGCGACGCCAGAGCTATCACGGCAGCACGCTCGGAGCCATGTCCGTGAGCGGCAACGTCGCCCGCCGCGCGCCTTACCAACCACTCCTTCAGGAATGGGGCCACATCGCGCCATGCTTCTGCTATCACTGCCCATTCCACAAGACATTTCCCGAATGCAACATCACCTGCGCCGACGACCTCGAGTCCTTTCTCGCCGCCAATGACGCGGCTTCGGTCTCGGCATTTATTTTCGAGCCGGTTGTAGGCGCCACCCTCGGCGCAGCCGCTCCGCCCGACGGTTATGTCCAACGCATCGCGGAAATTTGCCGCAACCGCGGAATTCTTCTCGTCGCCGACGAAATCATGACCGGCATGGGCCGCACCGGAAAACCTTTTGCGGTTCAACATCGGCCCATGCAAGAGAGAAGTGTCGAGCCGGATCTCATTCTCGTCGGCAAAGGTGTCGCCAGCGGTTACGCTCCGCTCGGTGCAGTCTTAGTCTCCTCGCGCGTCGCAGACGTTTTCACAAAAGGTTCTGGCGCATTCCAACACGGTTTCACCTATCAGGCACATCCCGTGTCCACCGCAGCAGGCAATGCCGTTCTCGACTACATCGAAAATAAAAATCTATTCGCACGCGTGAACGGTGTTTCAAAAAATCTGCGCGATGCCCTCGTGCCTCTCGCTTCGCATCCCAATGTCGGCGAAATTCGCGGCCTCGGTCTGCTGCTTGGAATCGAATTCGTCAAAAATAAATCCACGCGCGAGCCTTTTTCCAAGGAAGAGAACATCTCCGAAAAAATTCGCCAGGCCGCGCTTCAAAAAAATGTCCTCACCTACCCATCGCAAGGTTGCGTGGATGGCCTCCGCGGCGATCACATTCTTCTCGCGCCCCCATTCATTCTCACTTCGGGCGAAACGCAACTCATCGCCACCGCACTCGAATTCGCATTGCAGCAGGTTTTCCCATCTCGCTGAGATAGACTATTCTCCTCGTACGAAACAGTTGCACTCATATCTCTTTCTTGGAGAACGAATGATTCGGAATCATTCCCGCATTCTCTTGTTCCTGTTTGCCATTTTCGCTGCTCCATTTTTCGTGCAAGCTCAGGAAAAAACGCAAACGAAACCCCGCGCGCGCGATCTGGGAATTCCTTTTGACGGCACGCCCGGCCCCGGAAACGCCATCACCGATGTTCCCGGTGTCCTCGTCGGCCATACCACGCTAATTTCCGGCGAGGGCAAACTTCAAGTTGGCAAAGGTCCCGTTCGCACCGGCGTCACCGCGGTCCTTCCTCGTGGGAAAAATTCCATGAACGATCCCGTATTCGCCGGATGGTTCTCGCAAAACGGAAACGGCGAAATGACGGGGACAACTTGGGTCGAGGAATCCGGTTTTCTTGAAGGTCCTGTCATGATCACGAATACGCACAGCGTCGGCGTAGTGCGCGACGCAGTGATCCAATGGCGCGTGAATCATGGCCAGCCCGACCCCACCAGTTACTGGTGGTCGCTTCCGGTCGTCGCGGAAACTTGGGACGGCTGGCTCAACGACATCAACGGCTTCCACGTAAAACCTGAGCATGTGTTCCACGCGATCGATTCCGCTCATTCCGGCGCCGTAGAAGAGGGAAGCGTTGGCGGCGGCACGGGAATGATCTGCAACGAATTCAAAGGCGGCATCGGAACTTCCTCCCGCGTCGTGAAACTGAAGGAAGGCGCGTTCACCCTTGCCGCTCTCGTGCAGTGCAATTACGGCCGGCGGCCTCAGTTGCGCATCGCTGGAGTTCCCGTCGGAAAGGAAATTCCGGATGACGCGGCGTACACTTCCTCGTCGTTCGATGCATCGGAGCGCGGCTCGATCATAGTAGTTGTCGCCACGGATGCGCCGCTTCTGCCGCACCAATTGAAGCGGCTGGCCCGCCGCGTTTCCCTTGGCTTGGGCCGCGACGGAAGCATTTCCGGCAATGGTTCAGGAGATATTTTCATCGCGTTTTCCACGGCGAATCCCGGCGCCAGCAAGGAAAAAGGAGTCGCGGACTTGAAGATGTTTCCGAACGAAAGGCTCGATTCCATTTTCGGCGCTACCGTGCAATCCGTAGAAGAGGCAATCGTGAATGCAATGGTCGCCGCCGAAACCATGACCGGCATTGAAAACCATCGCGTGATCGCACTCGACCATGAAAAACTTCGCGCCATCCTTAAAAAATATAATCGCCTAAATCCATGAGGCTCAGTTGAATCGCCAACGGCTCGCTGCTTTTCTCTCACTTCTCGTTGCAGCGAGCTGCTTGTTCGTCGCCTGCAAGAGACCGCAAAGACCAATTCTCGCAATCACTCATGTAACTGTTATCGATATGACTGGCGCGTCGGCCATGCCCGATCAAACAGTTCTCATCGAGAAAGAAAAAATCATTGCGCTCGGCCCGCCCGTTTCCGTCGGAATTCCACCGGGTGCACAAATTCTTGACGCGCGCGGAAAATATCTCATCCCCGGCTTGAGCGACATGCATCTGCATCTCACTGGAGCCGGCGAGCCGGGCGGCAGCCGCGAGTTTTTTCTTCCTCTTCTCATCGCGAACGGAGTCACGTCTGTGCGAGACATGGGCGGCTATCTCGAGTCGCTCGTTCCTTTGCGCAAGGAAATCGAAGAGGGCAAGCGCCTCGGACCACGCATTGTTTTCGCGGGTCCATATCTCGACGGCGATCCGCCATTTTTCCAACCGTCACTGGTCGTCACGAATCGCACGCAAGCCCTTGAAGATGTCCACGTGCTCGTAAAGAAAGGCGTAGATTTCATCAAGGTTCAGTCCAATCTTTCTCGCGGCGCGTACTTCGCGATCGCCGAAACTTGCCGCACGGAACACCTCACTTTTGTCGGACACGTCCCAGACCGCGTCACCGCGTGGGAGGCCGCCGATGCGGGCCAAAGGTCCATTGAGCATTTAACGTGCGAACTGCGCGCGTGCTCCTCGAACGAAGCCGACTTGATGGGGAAACAATTTCGTGTACTTACGAAAAAGGCGACGCCCGCTCAATCCAAGGCGCGGAATCTGGCCTGGCAGCGCGAATTGCTCGACAGCTATTCCGATCAAAAGGCCGCTGAGCTAGTTGCAAAATTCCGCGAGCAACAGATCTGGCAGACTCCCACGCTGATTTTGTTGCGCAACGACGCTTTTCCTTCCGCCAGTCTGAATCTGACCTCCGATCCGCGCACAAAATATGTGCCGGCAAAGATTCTCGAGAATTGGCGCACAAGCTACGAGCAACGAATTAAAAATATCTCCAACGAAGAATTTTCGCTGCGTGCCGCACTCCTCGAAAAATCGCTTGGCCTTGTCGGGCGGATGCAAAAGAGCGGCGTAAAAATCCTGGCCGGTACCGATAGCGCAGCTCCTTACATTGTCCCCGGCTTCGGATTGCATGACGAGATGGAACTCCTCGTGAAGGCTGGCCTGACGCCGATGGAAGCGCTACAAGCCGCGACGCGCAATCCCGCTGAATTTCTGGGCCATCTTGATTCGCAAGGAATGATCGCTGCCGGGAAGAACGCCGATTTGCTTCTGCTCGATGCGAATCCGCTGGATGACATTCGCAACACTCAAAAAATCCACACTGTAGTATTGCGCGGCAAGTTGTTGGATCGCACCGCGCTCGACCAGCTTCTTGCCGATGCCCAAAAATTTGCCGCAGCGAATTGACTGAAGCACGCGTTCCTATCCCTTCGCATTGGTGCAGCATCGCAAGGATCTCTTTGAAGCGTTGCGCTGTCCTGTCTGGTGTATTTGACCGTTAAAATCTTTTTCATCGGCCCGCCTAACGGACCCGTCTCGAGTACATCGGTAAAAGAATTTGGAGTGATATCCGAATAAGTGTCCCGGACTGCCAGTTTCTTGCCCGTGGATTCATCCACGCCGGTAAACACCAGCTTCTCTCCTTCCCATCGGCCGGTTGAGAAGGAAACTCCGGGCTGCGTCCTGTCGAGCCAAAAGGATTTGTAAAGACGTTCCTGAGGAATCCAGGTCACCACAAGATGGCCGAAAAAAGCGCCGTGAGATTCGTAGTCTCCGATCAGCGACAAGCCGCCAGGGCCAGGACGCATCGTTTCCGTGCCCTTGTCTTGCTTGCCCAGCGGCATTTCGTCGGAAGGCTAAAACTGTTCCACGGTACTCCAGCGTCCCGCCCACATTTTTATTAGTCTTTCCATCTCTGGAGTGGGTCTTGGCGACTCGCTGCTTATTTGGGCCGGCGCGGTTGCGGGCTGCGTGTTCGTAGAGGCTCCAGCTTGGCCGGAACTTGCTTGTGCGGCAGCCAAAGAGGCGAGCAGCAATGAAATGAATAGCGAGGCGATGGTCTTCATGTCAGATCACTGGGACCGCGGTTTTGCGGGGGGGATTGAAGAAGGGGAGCGGGACGACTTTGGCGGCGACGGTTTTGCGTTCGGCCTCGACAGTCATTTCGATGTGGAGAGTGGCGCCGAGGGAGGAGTGGTCGCGCCCGACGCAGGCCAGGGCAATCATTTTCTTCAGTGTTGGTGACCATGTGGTGGAGGTCGCCTTGCCGACTTGCCGTCCGCCGCGATAAACGGGCACAGCAACACGCGACGCCATACTCGGAACTTGCGGCGCCATGCCGATTTTTTCGTAGATAGCTTCGACTTCGTTCCAATCTATTTCGAGGCCGACCAACGCGCGTTCGGCGCCGCGTTTTGCCTCGGCGGCGAGGGCGTCTCGCCCGACGAAGTTCTCTTTGTTCAAATCCACCAATTTGCCGAGGCCAATTTCTGCCGGTGCGTATCGCTGCGAGTCAATGAGAGCTTTTTTGCTGGAAAAGTAATCGACCTCGATGAGGATGAGGCCGGCTTCGATGCGTGCGATATCCAGCGCGATCATTCCAGCGGGGTGAATGTCGAATATCTTGCCCATGGTCATGAGCTTGTCCCAGACTTTCACAGCGTCGTTCCAAGGAGCCCAGATTTCGTAACCGAGATCGCCGGTGTAACCGGTGCGGGAGATGTCCACAGGGACGCCGGCAATTTTTCCATGCGTGACACGGAAATATTTGAGGTTGGCGATATTTGCGTCGGCGACAGCGTGGAGAAGTTTTCCGGATGTCGGCCCTTGCAGCGCGAGCGCGGCGACCCGTTCGGAAATATCTTCGAGTGTGACGTCGAGTCCCATGGCGTTTTGCTGAAACCAGCGGAGGCTGGGATCGGCGGCGGTCCAGCGATATTCGTTTTCGCCGAGGCGCGTGATGGTACCGTCGTCAATGACTTTGCCTTCGGAATCGCACCAGCAGCAATAGATGACCTGGTCCACCCCGACTTTGTTGATGTCGCGCGTGATGACGCGGTTGACGAGGCGTGTGGCGTCCGACCCGGTGACGCGGTATTTGTAGAGCGGAGAAATGTCAATGAGCGCGGCGGAGTTGCGGATGGCGTTGTATTCGTGCTCATGATGCGTTTCATAGACGCTGACTGTGTAATAGCCCGACCACTCGCGATAGTTGAGGCTTTCGCAGAGGGCGAGAGTGCGTTCGTGGAATGCGGTTCCGACGGGCAAGATGGTCTCCTGTTGATGTTGCGTGGCGGAATTATAGAAGGGAGTGACGAGTGAGAACAAGGCGGATGCGACCACGCGGAGGAGGGGTATACCCACCCTTGTTTTTTGTATCTGCAGATTCCAAAGAGGTTAGAAGAAGGCGTTCTGTAAGTGCAGCATATAAAGGGGTTGAAGTGCCTTTAGAATGAGCAGATGCGAAGGGCGTAAGTGCAGAATATAGAGGACTTAAGCGATTTGTGGTCCGATTTCATGAACAAGTATAGCACGATGAATATATCTAGTCAAGTAACAGTACTAAAGGAGAATAATTCAAACTCCTCTGCGAGCATGCCTGGCAAGTCTTCTAACTCATGTAGTTACATGACTTCAAAGATTTGCTTACGTCGAGTAGAATGGGCGGTCATTCTTCAGGTTTGTTTCTTTTCCTAATCGGGGTCATTCGAATGGGGCAGCACTACGACGCGATTGTCATCGGCGGCGGTCACAATGGACTGACCAATGCCGCGTACCTTGCCAAAGCGGGAAAGAAAGTGCTCGTTCTGGAGCGTCGGCATGTGCTTGGCGGTGCTGCCGTTACGGAAGAGATCATTCCTGGCTTTCTTTTTTCCGAATGCTCCTACGTTGTTTCTCTCCTACGACCAGAAATCATTCGAGAACTGGATTTGCCTCGGCATGGACTGGAAATTCTGCCGCTGGATGGAACGTTTACGCCGATGCCGGGCGGTGATTATTTGTGGCGGATGAATGATCATGGGCGGACAGTGCGGGAAATCCGGCGGCACTCGCGGATTGATGCGGAGGCATACGAAGAATTTTCAAAAATGATGACGCCGATGTGCCGGTTCGTGAAACCTATCCTTTCGATGATTCCACCGGACCCGACGACGCTCAAGCCAAAGGATCTAAAACAATTACATTTTCTTTTGCAAAGATTTCGCGATCTCTCGAGCGATGAGCGCTACACGCTGGTGCAGTTGATGACGATGAGCGCGGCGGATTTTCTGGATCAGTGGTTTGAGACGGATGTGCTGAAAGCGACGATGTCCGCTTCCGGAATTATTGGCACGTTCTTGGGAATTCGGTCGCCGGGTACGGCGTACGTACTGCTCCACCACTATATGGGCGAGATTGACGGAGCGTTCCGGTCGTGGGGATTCAGCCGCGGTGGGACGGGCGCGATATCGAATGCAATTGCGTCGGCGGCGCGCGAAGCGGGCGTGGAAATTCGCACGAAAGCCGGCGTTTCGAAGATTATTGTGAAGAATGGCCGCGTTTCGGGAGTGGCGCTGACGAGCGGGGAAGAGATTACGGCGAATGTAGTTTCATCGAGCGTTGATCCGCACCTGACGTTTGAGAAGTTCCTCGAGCCGCGCGACCTGCCCGGAGATTTTCTGGAAGAAGTGAAGCGCTACAAATTCCGCGGCTCTTCGGGGAAAGTGAATCTCGCGCTCGATGCGCTGCCGGAGTTAAAAAGCATGCCGGGCGACGGCCCACATTTACGCGGAGCAATTTCCATTTCGCCGAGCGTTGAATACATGGAGCGCGGCTACGACGACGCGAAATACGGGCACTTTTCGCGCCGACCGTACGTTGACATGGTGATTCCGAGTTTGACTGATCCCTCCGTCGCGCCGCCGGGCAAGCATGTGCTGTCGTGCTTCGTGCAATATGCTCCGTACAAACTGGCGGAAGGTACCTGGGATGATCAGCGCGAAGCGTTCGGCGACAACGTGATTGACACGCTGAGCGAGCACATGCCCAACATCAAAAAGATTATCGTTGGCCGGCAGGTTTTGACGCCGCTGGACCTCGAACGTGAGTTCGGCCTTACGCAAGGAAATATTTTTCAGGGTGAGCTCTCGCTCGAGCAGCTTTTCTTTTTGCGGCCCGTGCCCGGGTGGGCTTATTACAAAACGCCTGTGAACAACCTTTATATGTGCGGCTCGGCGACGCATCCGGGCGGCGGCATCATGGCCGCGCCTGGACGCATTGCGAGCCAAGTGATCTTGAAAGAATGGAAAAAGGCGAGCTGAGCATGCCCATCGGTCAAAAAGTGGTTGTCATTGGCGGCGGTCATAACGCGCTCATTACTGCCTTTTATTTGGCAAAGGGGGGATTTAAGCCGGTCGTGCTGGAGCGGCGGGAAATGGTGGGTGGCGGCGCCGTCACCGAGGAATTTCATCCCGGCTTTCGCGTTTCGAGCCTTGCGCATACGCTTGGGCCGCTGCGTGCAGATGTTGCGGCAGACTTACAAGTTGAGAAATTTGATTGCGAAATTTTGCGGCCTGACCCGCGCGTGTTTGCGCCCGCGCCGGATGGGCGCGCACTGCTTTTTTATGACGATGTAGCCAAGACCGCTGGCGGCATCGCGCGCATTTCGGCGAAAGACGGTGAACAATACCCTAAATTTGCAAGAGCCCTTGAAGAAATTGCCGGGGTTTTCGCGCAACTTTCTTTCATCACTCCGCCCGCGATTGATAAGCCGACACCAGAAGACTTGTGGAATCTTTTCAAGACCGGCCGGGGTGTACGCCGCCTCGGGAAAAAGCGCATTTTTGATTTGCTGCGCTGGGGTCCGATGGCTGTTGCGGATTTTGCAGCAGAATTTTTTGAAACGGAATTGATTCGCGCCGTCGTCGCATCCCGCGGAATTTTTGGGACCGCGCTTGGCCCGTGGTCGGCAGGATCGACGGCGGTTTTACTTCTCCGCGCATCCGTGGATGCAAATCCGGTCGGCTCCGCGGCTTTTGCGCGCGGTGGGCTGGGAAAACTCACCAGCGCTTTGGCCGAAGCGGCAAAAATGGCTGGCGCCGAGATTCGTACAAACGCAGAAGTACAGCACATCCGTTTGAAAGATGGCGCTGTTGCGGGTGTTGTGCTCGCGGACGGAGAAGAGATCGCCGCCGAAGCTGTAGTTTCCGGCGCCGATCCCAAACGTACATTTTTCAATTTGGTGGACCCCGCGCAACTCGACCCGCGTTTCGCGGCGCGGATGAAAAACTTCCGAGCAAACGGAACAGTCGGAAAAGTAAATCTGGCGCTCGGTGATTTACCTTCCTTTCCGTCGCTCGCTGGCGCTGTCGGGCCCGACGGTTTCCGCGCGGCGCTCTCTGGCCGAATTCATATCGGTCCGGAAATTGATTATCTGGAGCGTGCGTTTGACGCTTCGAAGTACGGCGAATTTTCGAAAGCGCCGTATCTGGAGATGACGATTCCCACGATTCTCGATCCCTCACTTGCACCGGAGGGCAAACACGTGGCGTCCGTTTACGTACAGTTTGCGCCATTCAAATTGAAGGCAGGGAATTGGGAAACGCAGCGCCAGGAACTCGGCAACACGGTCATCAAGACGCTGGCGCAATACGCGCCGAATCTGCCTAGTCTTGTGGAAGGAATGCAGGTCATCACACCGAAAGATCTCGAAACTGAATACGGTTTCACGGGCGGGCATATTTTTCATGGCGAACTCGCGCTGGATCAGATTTTCACGATGCGGCCGGTGCTGGATTGGGCGCGGTACAAGACGCCGATTCGCGGGTTATTTTTGTGCGGGAACGGCACGCATCCGGGAAATGGACTGACGGGCGCGAGTGGGGCGAACGCAGCCAAAGAAATCATTCACGAATTGCGGTGAGCTTGTGATTCGCCGCGACAAACTTCAGGCCCTTAAAGAAAGAGAAGAGAAACGGTTCGTCGCGGAACATCCGCGGTCGGGAGAGCTATACGCACGCGCGAAAGAAGCGCTTCTTGGCGGCGTGCCCATGAACTGGATGAAAAAATGGGCGGGCGACTTTCCGATTTTCGTCGCCCACGCGAAGGGCGCGCATTTCACGGACGTGGACGGGCGCGACTACGTGGACCTGTGTCTCGGCGACACGGGTGCAATGACGGGGCATTCACCGGACGTCGTGGCGGACGCAATTGCGAGGCGCGTGCGCGAAGGCATCACCTTGATGCTGCCCACAGAAGATTCTCTTTGGGTCGGCGATGAGCTCAAGCGCCGTTTCGGCTTGCCTTACTGGCAGTTCGCGTTGACGGCGACCGACGCAAATCGTTTCGCGATTCGCATCGCGCGCGAGATCACGCAGCGTTCGAAGATTCTTGTTTACAACTATTGCTATCACGGCACCGTGGATGAAACGTTTGCGACAGTTCACGCCGGCGTCGTCGGGCCTCGCCGTGGGAATATCGGGCCGCCGGTGAATCTTGCGGAAACGACGCGCGTTATTGAGTTCAATGATTTGAATGCGCTGGAAGACGCCCTAAAACATCACGATGTTGCCGTCGTTCTGGCCGAACCTGCAATGACTAACGTTGGCATCATTCTGCCGGATGACGGTTATTGGAAAGCTGCGCGCCAATTGACGCGCCGGTACGGAACTTTGCTAATCGCCGACGAAACACATACAATCTGCGCCGGCCCCGGCGGTTGCACGCGCGAATGGAAGCTGGACCCGGACTTCGTGGTTTTCGGAAAGCCGATTGGCAGCGGAATTCCCGGCTCAGCGTATGGGGTTTCGGAAGAAGTCGCGCAGCGCATCTCCTCGCGCATTCATCTTGAGGATTGCGACGTCGGAGGAATCGGTGGAACTTTGGCAGGGAATGCGCTTTCCCTTGCGGCCATGCGTGTGACGCTTGAAAAAGTTCTCACGGCCCTAGCCTATTCAAAAATGATTCCTCTTGGGAAGCGCTTCAACGATGGCGTCGCCAAGGAAATCGGAAGACACAACTTGCCCTGGAACGTGATCCAACTGGGTGCACGCGCGGAATATCACTTCACGAAAACACCGCCGCGCAATGGCGGCGAATCCGCGGCGGCTGCGGATTTCGGGCTTGAGCGCTTTTTGCATTTGCATGCGCTCAATCGCGGCGTCCTGCTCACGCCGTTTCACAACATGGCGCTCATGAGCCCTGCGACAACCGAAGCGGACGTTGATTTTCACACGCATGTTTTTGCAGAAGCGGTGGCGGAACTCGTGGCGTAGGGCAGGCGTCCTGATGGGAACTCCTGAGAGAAATGTTTCACCGTAAAAAGCGGCGTCGCGCCGCTCTTCGGCGCAGCTCAGGACGAGCCGCACTCCAAAAAAGAAAGCGCGGGCAGCCGATTGGTTTTAGAGCCACCCGCGCTTGATTGCAACTCTCTCCTGAAATCTAGAGCGACTTCAAGAAGGTTAAGAGCTGCTGTTTCTCCTGATCGGAGAGGTTGAAGAAGCCGCGCACGGCCTGGTTGGCTTCGTTTTGATGCGCGCGAATCGCTTCGATGAAGGTGAGCGCGCGGCCATCGTGCAACAAACGGCTGCGCAAACGGACTCCCCAAAGCGGCGGCGTGCGCATTTTCTGCGCGGTTGCCGGTCCGCCGTTCTGGACGATTCCATCTCCTGTTCCGACGTTATGGAGCAAGAAATCGCTGTAAGGATGGATGATTTTGTTGCCCAGCGAGTCGGGAACAACGAGCAAGCCGCCGTTAATCACCGAGCCGGTAGGAGCCGTCACGATGGTGCTGACGTGGCAGGTGTCGCAGCCGATGCGATCGAAAATCTGCGCACCAGCTTCCGCGTCTGCGGTGTTCGCCAGAGTCGCGTCGCGGCTCGGCGCCTTGGACGCCCGCATGAACCGGGCAAAGCGGTCGATGTCAGAGATACCGTCCGCGTCCTGATGGTCCTCGGGATCCCGGGTATTCTTGCAAAGGGTGGTCAGGTCCGTCGGGTTTAGGCGGCTGGTCACTCCCATTTCATTTAGGTAGGCGTCGGCGGAAAAAGACAGCAAGCTTGCATGCTGATTCTTCCAACCGAAGCGTGCAACGCGCGTTTGGCCCGGCGCTTCCGCAACGGGCACTTGAATCACTTGTCCGCAAACCTGGCCGAACGAGTTTCTGCATTGCTTGTTGGCGATGTCAATGATCGTTGAGCTGGAGATGGCTTCGATGAAGCCATCGCCGAGCGTGTTCAGAGAGGTTCGCAGAGTGCGCACGTTTGCACGATCGGGCGCGCGCTCCTGGACCTCGTTTTCGGGGTAATCTGCGCTGGGGCACATCGCGCGGTCATTCACAAGCGAACGATTGGGAATGGTGACGGTGCCGTCGCCGATGGTGATGTTCGGGTTGGTGAAATTTCCCCGTCCATCAACGTAGCCGACTCGCAGTTCGGTCACCTGGCTGATTCCGCCCACGGCAGGATTCTGATGACATTCGCGGCAGGATTGCGCGTTGAAGAGAGGGCCGAGTCCTCCCGCGGCGTCTTCCACTTCCGAAAATACTCCTGCGTCCATTCCGTGAGTGGAGCTGTCCACTAGCCCGTTTGACTGCTCGTCGAAGCCGGCGGGAGCTTCGGTTGGAGCAGCGGTGGTTGTTGCAAGCACGTCCAGCGGCGTGGCAACTCGATTGGTTGAAGGTGAATGAGAGTTTTGTGGCGGTCTGCCAGAGTCCGTGGCGGCCATTGCTAAAGCCACCGCGGCCGAGAAGAGGACCAGCGTCAGAACCGCTGAGGACCTTGCAGCGATGCGGCTCCAAAGTTGGGACAACCTGCGTTTTGTTTCCTCCATACTGGGGTAATTGCATGTCCGTGAAACGGACACACACTCCTTTACTTCTGATTCCGACGAGGCCACTTCGAGAGGAATTTCTGCTCCGGGAGGGAAGAAGCTGAAAAAGTATTGCCTGTGAGCTGGGGTGACGGTTGCGGCGGAGTCTAGTGACGCGCGAAGCAGTGCACAATGGCCCCGAAGGACAGTTTTTTTGGTGTCCGCATGGGCAGGGAGAAAGACTGTCCGAAGTTTTGCTCCGCTTCTGATTATCAAGAAAGCAAATACCGAATTATGCGGTCAACAGCAAAGACAAATTCATAGCACCATTCGAAGTGACTTTGGCCGACGCGGGAAACAGGAGAGCTGCCATGAGCAAGTTTTTGCTTAGCTACGGCCTTTGTGTGTTGCTGTGGGGTACCGCGCAGCAGGATGCCACTCAGCCAACACCTTCCGTTGCCGATGCGGCAAGAACCGCACGAGAGCGGCAAAAGGCCGGCGCAGTCAAGCGTGTAATCACGGAAGATGAACTGCCTTCTCGGAAACAGTTGGGGGCCCAGGCAGGAAATGAGGCGCAGACACGGGCGGCGCTCGAGAAAACCTATCCGACGTTGAACGCAGTCGACATGACAAACGAGCTGAATCAGGCTGAGGCTTTGTCAAAAATGTCCGCCTCGAAAATCGTAGCCGAGCAGGAATGGACTGCTCTCGCGGGCCATCAGAAATTGGCGTTTCCGGGAAAAAAGGAATGGGAGAATCAACTCGAAGAGGCAGTTACCCGTTTGATTGATGAAGCCGGCGCCGCATATCCGAAGCTACAGGAAATCCTGGACACAAACCGACCGGCGATTCTGAAGCATGACGCTGAAGTGATGAAAAAGGTGAGGACACAGTGGTTTGATGCGCTTGTTCCTTATATGAGCTGGCACGCAAAGGTCAGGCAAATTTTGACTGACGGACAAGCACGAGCGACGAGCTTTGCGACGAACCCAACTTGTTGCGGTACTCCTCGCGCAGTAAACTAGGGTGTTCCCACAGGTAGAGGAGAACCCGCCATGGCTACTGCCGAAGCAAGATTGCAAAAGACGGAGTTCACGAACGAGCCGTTCGTTGATTTTTCCCAGCCGGAAAACCGGGCCGCTATGGCAGCCGCATTGAAGAAAGTGGCTGGAGAATTTGGCCGCGAATATCCGATGTACATCGGCGGCGAAAAAGTGACAACCGCCGAGAAGATCAAGTCAACCAACCCGTCACACCCATCACAGGTCATCGGCATCGTGCAGAGCGCGAGCGCGGAACAGGCGCGGCAGGCGATTGAATCAGCGCACGGCTATTTTGATACTTGGAAAAAGGTTCCGCCAGAACAGCGGGCAGAGATGCTCTTTCGCGCGGCTGACATTATCCGGAAACGTAAATTCGAAACGTCGGCATTGATTTGCTATGAAGTTGGAAAGTCGTGGGCGGAGGCGGACGCCGATACCGCGGAGACAATCGACTTTCTGGAATTTTACGGCCGCGAGATGTTGCGGTTGGCCGGACCGCACAAAGTGGTGCCTTACCAGAATGAAAGAAATTTCATGGTGTACATTCCCCTGGGCGCGGGCGCGGCGATTCCTCCCTGGAATTTCCCGGCGGCGATTGCTACGGGCATGACGGCAGCGGCGCTGGTTGCAGGCAATACGGTCGTGCTGAAACCTTCGGAAGAGTCCTCGGTGATTGCGGCGAAGATGGTGGAGATTCTGTACGAAGCGGGTATTCCGAAACAGGCGCTGCAATTTGTTACGGGTCTCGGTGAGACTGCCGGCGACGCGCTGGTTAAGCATCCGAAGACGCGGTTCGTTGCGTTTACCGGTTCGAAGGACGTCGGATTGCTGATTAGTGAAGCGGCCGGGAAGCGCCAGCCCGGACAGCTCTGGATCAAGCGTGCCGTATTGGAAATGGGAGGCAAGGACGCAACCATCGTGGATGAAGAGGCCGATGTGGACGCGGCGGTCGAGGGCGTTGCGCTAGCGGCGTTTGGTTATCAGGGGCAAAAATGCTCTGCGTGCTCGCGCGCTATTGTTTCGGAAAAAGTGTATGACTCTTTCGTGCAAAAGCTCGTCGAACGCGCGAAGAAAGTTACTGTTGGCCCGAGCGAAGATCCCCTGAACTACATGGGCCCGGTTGTGAGCGAGTCAGCGATGAACGGCATTCTCAATTACATCGAAGTCGGCAAGAAGGAAGGGAAGTTGGTCCTGGGCGGAGGCCGGGCGCCCGGCGATGGCTATTTTGTGCAACCGACGGTTATTGCGGACGTGGATCCGAAAGCTCGTATCGCGCAGGAAGAGATCTTCGGGCCAGTGCTTGCAGTGATTAAAGCGAAAGATTTCGATGACGCGCTGCGAATTGCGAACGATACGGAATTTGGTCTTACCGGTGCGGTCTATTCAAAAAACAAGGCTAAGCTGGAAAAAGCCGAAGAAGTATTTCACGTTGGCAATCTCTATCTGAATCGCAAGTGCACGGGCGCGATGGTCGGCGCGCATCCCTTCGGGGGATTCAATATGTCCGGCACGGATTCAAAAACTGGCGGGAAAGATTACCTGCTGCATTTTCTGCAAGCAAAATCCATCGCAGAAAAAGTCGTTTAGATCTTTAGCACTTTGTCGGCGGCGGCCGCAGCCCATTTCATCACTCGATAAATCGGATAACTCAACGCAAGAATGAGAAACGCTAGGGGTGCGTTACTCCGATCGGTCGCGAGTGAAGCCACAAGAAAAATAGCTGATGCGGCGAGAGCAATTGCGGACGTCCACGGATAGCCCCAAGCTCGGTAAGGCCGCGGTGCGTCTGGCTCACGTTTTCGCAATTGGAAAAGTGACGCATACGAGAGCGCGTAGTTCGCCACAAAAAAGAAAGAAAGCATGGCGATTACGCGCTCAAACGAACCAAGAATGAAAATGATTCCCACAACAGTGCTGAGCAAAAGCGCGGTTACGGGCGTACCACCTTTATTTACCCGTGAGGCTTGCTTGAAAAAGAGCCGGTCGCTGCTCATTGCAAAAAGCGTGCGAGCCGCGAACATCTGGCAGGCGTTAATGCAACTCAGTAACGAAACAATCATGATTAAGCGGATGGCCGGATCGCCTCTGTGCCCAAAAATGCGATTCGCCGCCGCGCCCAGCGCAAAATTATTCCCGGCAATTTCGCTCATTGGCAAAACGTAAAGCACGGCGGCGTTCAGCAGAAGATAAATCGCCATGATGGAAAACACGCTGCCGAAAATCGCGCGGGGCACGTCACGCCCGGGATTTTTGACTTCCGCGCCGAAGTAGATCACTCCGTCCCAGCCATCCACTGTATAAATCACCGCTTGCAGCGCTACCAAGAAAGCGGTGATGAGGGCCATCCCAGATGTATAGCGGGCGAAGCCACAGCAGAGCCCGCGGCGGCTTCCCGCAAATGCCCGCCGAGCATGAAGCACGCTGCTACTACAATGATGAAGGCGCCGGTTTTCATTGCAGCCGTGAGCAGCTGCGCACTGCTGCCCCACTTCACCCCACGCCATTGCAAAATCGCAAAAAGCATCAGAATGGAAACCGCGATGACTTTGATACCTAGCGTGCGCGAATTCGCATCGAGGCTCGTTACAAAATTGAATAGAAGGGGCAGATGCCCATTGAGGTGGTCCACAAATCCGAAGCTGTATTCACCGATGACAATCGCGACCGCGGCGTTCGTGCCACATGTCGAGAGCCAATCGCTCCACCCGACCAAGAATCCGGCGTATTCGCCAATCCCCCGACGGGAGAAATTATACTGGCCGCCGCTGCGAGGAATCATCGCGCCAAGTTCTGCCATGGACGACGCGCCAACCAGCGCGTACGCTCCGCCGAGAACCCAAACGCCAAGAAACAGCCAAGGATTTGGCAACCGTTCAGCTACATCGCCCGGAGTCCGAACGATGCCCGCGGCAATCGTATTGCCGATCGCGGCGGCGATTCCGAACCACACACCAAGCACTTGCAGCAGCCGTCCCCGGTTGTGCACCGGAGCGTTGCGTTCGCTGGAAGATGCGTCAGCAGTAGAGGACAATAGGATTCTCAGCGAGACTTGAGAGCCGTCATCATACTGGCGGCACCAGAAATTGCAAGCCGGAAGAAGTGGTTTCGATTCCACGGTAAATCGGCCGCGGAAGAATGTGTGCAAGGAGTGAGTGTGGAGAGCGAGCAGTCGCCGCTGGAAGTTTCCGTCGTGATTCCGTGTCTGAACGAGGCGAACTCGATTGGCTATTGCGTGGAAAAAGCGCTGTCCGCATTCCAATCTGCCGGTTTGCGTGGCGAAGTTGTTGTCGCGGACAATGGCTCGACGGACGGCTCCGTGGAACTTGTCCAAAAACTCGGCGCGCGCGTGGTACACGCGGAGCAAAAAGGTTATGGCGCGGCCTTGCAAGCCGGAATCCGCGGGTCCCACGGCACCTTCATCGTGATGGGGGATGCGGACGACAGCTACGATTTCACCGAGGTCCCGCGTTTCGTCGAAGCGTGGCGCAAGGGCTACGACGTCGTCATGGGCAATCGCTTTCGTGGCGAAATAAAGCCAGGTGCGATGCCGTGGCATCACAAGTACATCGGCAATCCCGCGCTCAGCGCCGTGCTCAACGTCCTATTTCACGCGAATATCGGCGATTCGCATTGCGGCATGCGCGGTTTTACTCGCGCGGTGTATGACCAGATGGATTTGCGCAGCACCGGAATGGAGTTCGCGTCCGAATTCGTCATCAAGGCGACGCAACTTGACGCAAAAATCACGGAGATTCCGATCACGCTGTGGAAAGACAAGCGCGGCCGGCCGCCGCATCTACGCAGCTTCCGTGACGGCTGGCGTCACCTTCGCTTCATGTTGCTTTACGCGCCGAACTGGCTTTTCCTCTTGCCCGGAAGTTTTTTGGTCGCGATTGGGCTGGTCCTTGTTTTCTGGCTTCTGCCCGGTCCGCGCAGCATTTCGCCGCGCGTCGTCCTGGATATCCACACAATGATCTTCGGTGTAATTTTCACACTGCTCGGGGCGCAAATTATTTCGATAGGCGCGTTCGCGAAAGTGTTTAGCTACGCGGAACGTTTTGACCGCGGAACCGTCTCGCTCAAGCGAATCCTCAAGCGTGTAACGCTCGAAACGGGGCTACTTCTTGGCGGGGGGCTCGCCCTGATTGGTTTTGCAGGTTGCGTGTGGATTACCTGGATGTGGGCGGCCAGTGGTTTCGGACCATTGCATGCCGTTCGCTGGGTTTTGTTTTGGGCCATGTGGTTGTTTCTCGGTCTGCAGATTATTTTCTCTTCGTTTTTCCTGAGCATGCTCGGCATCAGCCGCGGAACCTACATCGGCGACTACGATCTGCCACGATGAAGGCTCAAACGCGAATCGTTTGTTTTGGAGAGGACGCACGAAACCTATGGGATTGAAAGTCTTAATCACCGGTGGAGCCGGCTACATTGGAGCAACGGCTGTACGCCTTCTCGTAAAGCATGGTCACGAAGTCACCGCTCTTGACAATCTCTCCCAGGGCCATCGCGAAGCTGTTCCGGCTCAAGCGCGGCTCGTCATTGCGGATCTCAGCGACAGGGAAACCCTCAGCACGCTCTTTCAGGAGAGTCACTTCGACGCCGTCATGCATTTCGCCGCGTTCGCTGTCGTCGGCGAGTCCATGAAATTTCCTGAGCGCTACTTCCGCAACAACGTTACAAACTCCCTGAACCTCCTCGAGTGCTGCGCCGCGAATAAGGTTTCTCGTTTCGTTCTTTCTTCCACCGCAGCGATATTTGGTGATCCGCAAACGCCGCTCATTGAGGAATCCTCCCCCAAAGCTCCGCTGAATCCTTACGGTGAATCCAAATTGCAAGTCGAGGCCATGCTCCGCTGGTTCCAGCAGATTCATGGCGTCCGTTTTGCCACATTGCGTTATTTCAACGTCGCGGGGGCATGGGATGGTCACGGCGAGCACCATGATCCGGAATCGCACCTCATTCCGATTGTCTTGCAGGTGGCGATGGGCAAGCGCCCATCCGTTTCGGTATTTGGCACGAACTATCCCACGCCGGACGGCACCTGCGTCCGCGACTACGTGCATATCTATGATCTAGCTATGGCGCACTTGCTGGTCATGGACGCGCTCAAGGAGCGTGAAGGTCTCGCCTACAATCTCGGCAACGGCAACGGTTTCAGCGTCCGCCAGGTGATTGAAGCTGCGCGTAAAATCACCGGCCATCCTATTCCTGTGATCGAATCCCCGCGTCGTCCCGGAGACCCGCCCACACTCGTCGCCAGCTCAGAAAGAATCGGCAAGGAATTGGGCTGGAAACCGAAATACGCCACGCTCGAATCCATCATGCAGACGGCGTGGGACTGGCATCGCGAGCATCCGAACGGCTATCATATATAAGCTCGCCAAATCGCCGGCTGAGCTAGGAAAGTTAATGAGTTCAGCTGCTTCCATCCGTTCCGTCGGACGGCTTCACAAAAAATTTGTACTGGGCCGACGCGTAAGCGCCCTCGCCCAGGTTCTTGCGGAGCTCATGCCTCCCGGTGCATCTGCGCTTGATGTCGGTTGCGGTAGCGGTGCCGTCGCCAGTCTGATCATGCGCGTGCGCCCGGATGTGCGAATCCAAGGAGTGGAAGTTCTGGTCAGGGCGGGATGCCAAATTCCGTGCCAGCAGTATGATGGCAAACGGCTTCCGTACGCTGACGGCAGCTTCGACGTTTGCATGTGCGTTGACGTTCTTCACCATACGGACGATGTTGCTGCCTCCTTGCGCGAACTTGCTCGCGTAAGCAGCCGGTTTCTTCTGATCAAGGATCATCTCTGTGAAAATCGCCTGGATTTTCTGGTCCTCAAATTCATGGATTGGGTCGGTAATCGCCCGCAAGGAGTCGTTCTGCCTTACCGTTACCAGAGCCGGAAAGTTTGGAAGGAACAATTCCGCGAGTGTGGTCTTGAGGAACGTTTTTTCGTCACGAAGATTCCGCTCTACCCAGTTCCCATCGGGTGGATTGCCGCTCGCAGGCTTCACTTCGCCGTATTGCTTGAGAAAGTCGCCGCTCCAGTTCGCATTCCTAAGACATAGGGAACCAGCGGAGTCCCAGCGCGATCCGGTTGCAGCAGCCACGCCCTGCGATCCCTGAAATGCTCCAGCAGCTTGCGGTTCTGCTCGTTATCTAGCTCTCGCGCCCAAATCACCCTTGGCGGGCGGCGATGATCGAATTGTGTTACTAGAAGTGGGCGCTCTATTTGTCTTTCGGCTCTTCGTACGGTCCAAAAACCAAATGATCATCCTGCGTGGTGGCGAGCCAGACCTTTCGATCCTTGAAATATGCAAACAATTTTTCATCTTGCGTTTTGTCCAGCTCGCGCGCCCAGACTATCTTTGAATTATCAATGTCCGCGCCGTTGTAAACCCATTCGTCGTGCACGCTCAAATCATCTTCGTTGTAGCGCACAATCACCAAATGTTTTCCGGGCTCAGCCTGTAGTTTCTCAATAACCAGCGTGCGGCTTTTATCGCCTGTGCATGTCCAGAACAGTGGATCGCATTTACCGTCAGAGGCAGCCATCGCCGTATCCACGACAAGCACCAAAACCGCGGCCCTGGCCAGAGCCTTTCCCCAGGCAAAACGCTTGGTGCCCATCGTTCGAAGATGCCGCAGCGATTGCACAATCAACGCGAACACAAGGCACGTCGCTGGTGCCGCGTAATGCGCGTTGGACCAAGCGACAATGTAAATAGCGATCAGGACGCAAAAGAGCGTCACCCAAAGCGCGAGATACTTGCGGTCCAGCAACGCGAAGGGAAGTCCGGGCAGCGCGAGTAACAATCCCCACCACAAAAAAGCCGAAGCCAGTCGCGTCGTTTTCGTGTGAGAGACCGTAAGCAGTCCGTCCCAGCTTCTTGGGTACTCTTCGCGCTCCCAGACGTTGTAAAACTCTTCAAAACGATCGTTGTTGTAGTGTTTCTCCGTTTGCCATGGTTGCCAGACGAACATCGGCGCTGAGTTGTATGTGCGCAAATTCACCTGATAAGGAAACAATGTCGCATTCCCCGTCAGCCGCCAGTTGTAATAGCCCATGAAACATAGTGTGAGCGCGAGAACTGCACCAAGCGGTGCAAGCACGCTGCCCCAGGGAATACTTGCCGCACCTTTGCTCTTCGCCTTTTGCCAAAACCTGCGCAACAAGAGAAATGCCGCCGGCGCACAAAAAACCAATCCTTCATAGGGCCGGCTGTTCGCCAAAATGGAAACGCCTATGCCAAGAATCAGGGCGTCCCGCAGACTCACTCGCTCAAAAAGCCTCGCGAGCGCTCCAAGCACAAGCGCACCGCCGATCGTGGCGACTGCGCCGCCCCAATAGCTGTTCATCCAATAACTCGCCAAGCCCAGCTTGAGCGCGGCAAGCGCGCCTCCCCAAAAGGCCCATCGCGATGGCATCCATGCGCAGAGCATCCAATAGATCGCCGCGCACATCGCTGCCGCGCTCAGCAACACGCCAATCCATGGCGAGCCGAGCACTTGCCCTAGCGCAAGCACGGCTCCCTGTGCAGGCGGATACATCGAGGAATAGGTCGGAAACCAGTTCACGTGAAATGTTTCGAAACTCATCCACATCGGATGCGTTGGATTCGCCAGCCGCCCGTGCGCAAATGTATCCGCCATCAGCAAGTAGCTGAATTCGTCGTGGATACCTGGCGTCGGCACCGGCAAAAGAGGCAGGAGCGCGAGACGCGCGACAATTACGCCAAAGAATAATGCCGCCATCCCACGCAGGCGATGGCGGCTCAATTGTCCAAATGCGCGTTCAACAGCGCCAAACAATTTTTCGCTTGCGCGCGGCATGAAAGCTGCTGCCAAAAGAAAAGCAAGCGTAGTTGCGGCAACCGGAATCATGCCGCTGCAATTCCCGCATACGCCTCTGGTTGGCTAAGGTTTCGACGCACTATCAATAAACGCCGCCACATTGGTTTTCAGTTTAGCGAGGTCTTCGTCCCTCACGTACATCATGTGGCCCGCTTCGTAATATTTCAGCTTTAAGTTTTTGTGCAGCTCCTCGGAAACACCGAGGTGCTCCATGCTGTATTCCGTTTCCATGAACGGAGTCGCCAGGTCGTAATAACCATTTTCGACTTCCACTTTCAATTTCGGATTCGCAACCATCGCTGCCACCAAGTCTAAAACCACGCTTGGCGATCCGGGAAAATATCCGAAGTCGCTGTCGTGCTTCCAATCCCAACGATGCTCTCCAAAATTTGCAGCGACTTGATAGTTTTTGTCCTGGCCAAACTTCAATTCCTCGCGCAGGTAGCCATTGAACGCACCAACGAACGCGCCGCTGATGGCGGTTTCTTGGGGATCGTAATCCGCTGCCTCACCGATCAAATTGTAGGTTGGCCCCGCAAAGCGCGCGTCGAGACGCCCCGTCGTCAATCCACGGTCGCGCTGCAACTCCTGCATGAACTGGAATAGCTTCACGCGCAACTTTGCTTTGACCAGGTAGTCTTCGCTCAAGCCCGTGAAGCGCGCTAGCTTTTTCGCGACGGCTGCTTTCTCTTCGGCGCTGATCGTGTCGCCTTTCATCAACGCCGTGGCATATTCGCCCTTGGCAAACACACGCGATTCATCCAAAAACGCACTCAGATTTTCCGGCCGGTCCTTCAAGACCTTGTGATACCACGCCGTCGCCGCGTAGCTTGGCAAATACAAGATGTAAGCGAGATCCTGGCCGGGATAAAACGAAATTGTGCCCAAATCAATCACCGAAGAGATCATCACGATTCCGTTCAAATAAATGTTGTCGTTGTTTTGGAGATAATTGGTCAGCGCCGCGTTGCGAAACGTGCCGTAACTCTCACCAATCAGGAATTTCGGCGAATTCCACCGGTTGTTCCGCGTGATGTAAACCTTGATGAACTGCGCCAGTGACTTAACGTCAGAATCCACGCCCCAAAAATCTTTGTTTTGCGCTTTGCCCACAGCCGAACTGAATCCTGTCCCGACTGGATCAATAAAAACCAAATCCGACCGGTCGAGCAGACACTCCGGATTGTCCAGCAACTTGTATGGCGCAGGGGGCGTAATTCCGGCGTTTACTGTGACCACGCGCCGCGGCCCGAATGACCCCATGTGCAGCCACACGGAGGAAGCGCCGGGGCCGCCGTTATATAAAAATGAAATTGGCCGCGTGCTCGCGTCCTTCACGTCGCTGCGCGTGTAAGCCGTCGAGTACACCAGTGCAATTGGCGCACCTTTTTCATCCTTCAACAAAATCGTTTGCGCGGTTGCCTTGTAAGGAATCGTCTGCCCGCCAATCTTGATCGTGTGCTCCGTGACGGAGACTTCTTCCTTCGGCTTCTCTCCCGCATCCGCGGGTTGTTCCTTCCTGTCTTTATCTCCGCTTTTTTCTTCCTTCTCTTGCGCTCGCGATAGCGCGGGCCACAAGACTGCGCACGCAAACATCGCCGCCAACATCCCGAGCTGGGATAGCTTCCTCATGCGTCTCTCCTGAATACCGATTTTGTTGGGACCCTCGCAGGTCACCGATTCTAGCCGCGAATGGTTCTTAACGAAAGGCTGCCTGCGCGTTTTGCAGCTCGAAGAGAAGCTGCTCCCGCGAAGCCACCAATTTCAGCGCCGAACAATCCTTAACAATGTAGTCCGCTCCTGCATTGCGCAGCAGTTCGTCCCGCTCGGTCGTTTGCAGCGCCACCACGCGTGCTTCCGCCGCCTTGCCCGAGCGAATTCCCGCAGGCGCATCTTCAATTACCACGCAATTCTTCGGGGAAAAGGAAAGCGTCTGCGCACCCTTCCGATACGGTTCCGGATCGGGCTTCCCATTTACGATGTCATCTGAAGTCACAATGAATTTCGGTTCGGGCAATCCCGCCGCGCGAACGCGCACGTGCGCGAGTCTCTTCGTGCAGGAAGTGACGATTGCCCAGCGCTCCAGCGGCAGCGCCTGCAATAATTCCAGCGCGCCCGGCAGAGGCACGACACCCTCCACATCTTCGATTTCGCGGCGCTCCACTTCTCGATTTTCCTCTTCCGCATCCGCATTCGGCAGCAGCTCGCGAATCGTTGCAATGCTCGGCCGCCCGTGCGCGCGCCGCACCGTATCTTCGGAGTCAAACCCGTGTTTCTGCGCCCACCAGCTCCACACGCGCGCCACTGCGGGAGTCGAATCAACCAACACCCCATCCAGGTCGAACAAAATGCCTTCACACTGAATTTTCGTCATCCATACATGATAGACATAATTTCCAGTGCCACGAAATCTGCTGAGCACGGCTGCTTACTGCGAGACACATCCCGGAAAGTTTGCGTATAGCTGCAAAAGCAGTAACACTATCATTGAGAATTATTTCCAGTCCAAAAGTGATGTCAAAACCGCTTCAAATCATGAAATTTGGCGGCACTTCCGTCGGCGATGCCACTTGCATCGCCCGCGCGGCGCAAATCGCGGCGACCGCCGCGAAAGAAATGCGCATCGTCGTGGTTGTTTCCGCGATGAGCGGTATCACGAATCGGCTCGTCGAAACGGCAAAACGCGCCGGTGAAGGCGACGTGGAAGCCGGCCGTGCCTTGATGGACGCTCTCCGCCAGCAGCACCACGCCGCGCTGGCTGCCTTGGTGTCCGACGAATCTTCCCGCGCTGCTGTCGAACATAAACTCGAGGAAATTCTTGCCGAAGGCAAACGCCTCTATGATGGTACCGCTATGTTGCGCGAACTCACGCCGCGTACCTTGGATTTCATTTCCAGCCTCGGTGAACGCCTCTGCGCTCCCATATTCGCCGCCGCCCTGTGGCAGCTAGAAACGAAAAGCCGTTCCATCGAGGCTACTGAACTGATCGTCACAGATGACTATCACGGAGGCGCGGAACCACGTGCCGAAGATACTCGCAAGCGTTCCTCCGCGCTCGTTCTTCCTTTGCTCGCCGCAGGAGAGGTTCCCGTCGTCACCGGCTTTATCGGCGCAACGCACGATGGAAAACTCACCACGCTAGGCCGCGGCGGCTCGGATTATTCCGCCACGATCCTCGGCGCTGCTCTTGACGCCGATGAAATCATCATCTGGACCGACGTCGAAGGAGTTTTGACTGCCGATCCGCGCCTCGTTCCCGACGCGCGCACTATTCCTGAAATTTCTTATCGCGAAGCCGCCGAACTTGCCTATTTCGGCGCAAAAGTTCTTCATCCGAAAACGCTCAGGCCCGTTCTGCCCGCCGGTATCCCCGTCTGGATTCGCAACAGCTTTGCGCCCGAAAAACTCGGTACCAAGATCACGCAAAAAGGGAAGAGCATTGGCGGCGGCGTTAAAGCCCTAACCGCGATTCGCGATGTTGCCCTTATCAGTCTCGGCGGTCCAGGCATTGTTGGCGTTCCGGACGTCATTGGCCGCACTTTCACGACCACGGCCGAACTCCGTGCCGACGTCCTGCTTATCTCTCAGTCTTCTTCGCAAAACGACATCTGCTTCCTCGTCTCCAAACCTCACGCTCACGCTACCGTGGACGCACTTCGCAAGGAATTTGCGCAGGACCTCGCTCACGAAGTCGTGGATCACATCACTGTGGATCCAAACGTGGCGATTGTCGCCGTTGTCGGGGAAAACATGCGCGGCACACCCGGGGTAGCCGGAAAAACGTTCAATGCGCTGGGTCAGGAAAAAGTAAATCTAATCGCAATTGCGCAGGGTTCTTCAGAAACCAACATCTCTTTTGTTGTGGATGACAAATCCATGCAATCCGCGTTGCGCGTTCTGCACCGGGAATTCGGCTTGGGCAACCCGGGCGCAAGCTAGCCACCGCTCACTCTTCCCGTTACGAATCAACAAAAAGTTCGTCCACGTAACACCACATCCAGTGTTCACCGGGTTCGAGCGATTGCACCACCGGATGCTTCGAAGTATGAAAATGCTTCGTCGCATGTTTGTTTTTCGAGGAATCGCAACAGCCCACGTGTCCGCATTCAAGGCACAGCCGCAAATGTACCCAGCTGTCGCCCATCTTCAAGCACTCTTCGCAACCCCTTGAGTGCGGCTTCACTTTTTTCGCGTGCTTGATGTGCTCGCAAGTATCGCTCATGCGGGGGCATTCTCGCTTTCCGCAGGTTGCATTGCCGGCTGCTTGAAGGGAAGGCGAATCGTGAAGCTGGTTTGGCCGGGTTGGGATTCAACCTCGATGAATCCGTGATGCCGCCTCACGATGCGGGCAACCGTATCGAGGCCCAAGCCCGTGCCTTCGCCGACCTTCTTTGTGGTGAAAAAAGGATCGAAGATGCTGGACTGGATTTCCCTGGGAATCCCGGGGCCGTTGTCTTCAATTTCAACCACCGCGTAGTCCAGTTCCTTGCACGTCCTAATTCGCAGCTCGCCTTTACCTTGCATGGAATCAATTGCGTTATCCATCAAGTTCGTCCAGACCTGATTCAACTCGCCCCCATAGGCGCATACTCTGGGAAGGTTTTCATCGTAGTCACGGACGATTGTGACGCCGCTCTTGAAACGGTGCCCGAATATCTTCAACGTATTTTCGAGATCTTCGCGCAGATCCACTTCCTGAAGCGAAGTCTGATCCATGTATGAATAGCGCTTGACCGCGCCGACCAGTTCGCTGATCCGCCGCGTGCTGTTTTCGATTTCCCGGATGAGGCTGAACACCGCAATGATCCCCCCCACGCGGTGTACCGCATCGCTCAGGAGTTCCTTTCCGATTTTTGCTTCCAGTTGATCCAGTTCGTCTCCGTCTACGCAGCCTTCCGCAAGCGTCGAAGCAATTTTCCACGGTTCGGCTACTCCTCGCTTCTCAAGCCACGCAGCTACCCGTTCTTCTCGATCGCTCAATTCCAACGGATCAAGCTCTCGCTCCGCCAGCTGAGCAGCTTTTTGTCCCGCTGTTAATTCAAAATCAAAGAGCGCACGCCGCTGCGCTTCCGTGGATGAGTACTTCAACAGTCGAAGACTTACTTCGCGAATGTTTTCCATCGCCCCCAGCAGATTCTGCGCCGCCCGCTGCGCCGCGGCTGCCGGATTGTTCAGTTCGTGAGCCAACCCGGCGGAAAGTTTGCCGAGGGCCATCAATTTCTCCTGCTGCGTTTCCGTGCGTGTCACTTCCCGGATGCGGTCGGACATCAATCCGACCAGGCGCTCGGTGAGCAGCGGCATGCGCTGTACCAAGTCGGGGAAATACTGCCGGTGCAAACGAATCATCCGGGTATGCATCACGGCGCGGCTAATGCCTTTGAATTGTTTCAAGCGGGAAAATGGCAATCTTCCGGTGATTTCGCCTGCGACGGCCACAAAGATCGGTGATCCCGCGGAAGTCAATTGAGAAACCTGCAGCTCGCCCTCGAGCATCAGCGTGAGATAATCGACGGAGTCGCCGGGCCTTGCGTAGACTTGCCCGGCTTCGAGCGTCACTTCGCCCATGCGTTCCGCGAGCCAGAACAGATCTTCCTCTGGCAAATCGGCGAAAACGGAAAATTTCCGCACTTCTTCGACAATGTGCTGAACTTTCGTGCTCTTATCGGTCTCTGTCATCTCACACCGTGCTCAAGTATTGATGCACGAACTGAACCGCATTTGCTCCTTCGCCCACTCCGGATGCCACGCGTTTCACCGAGCGGTACCGGACATCTCCCGCGACAAACACACCCGGAATGCAAGCTTCCAAAAGCCACGGATCGCGATCCAGCGGCCAACTCTTCGGACGCTTTCCATCCGGCATCAAATCCGGCCCCGTTAGGATAAATCCTTTTTCTTCACGCATTAGAACGTCGGAGAGCCATTCCGTGCGCGGCGCGGCACCAATAAACACAAACAAATGGTTGGTGGGAACTTTTTGCGTCTCCCCGCTCGTTGCGCACAGCACAGAAATCGCTTCCAGCCGTTCCTCTCCAAAAACTTCTGTCACCTGACTGTTCAATTCGACACTGATGTTTTCCATGGCGCGAATCTGGTCCACGAGATATTGCGACATACCCGCTTCCAAAGATTTTCCGCGCACCAGCACAATCACGCGCCGCGCGTATTGGGAGAAAAACATGGCCGCTTGTCCTGCGGAATTTGCCCCGCCAACGATGTAAACGTCTTCGCCCTTGCACATCGCCGCCTCGGTCATCGCAGCGCCATAATACACGCCAGCTCCTTGTACACGTTCCATTCCAGGCACGGCCAGTTTGCGATAAGAAACTCCCGTCGCGATCACCAGCGCCTTCGCGCCGATTTCTGTGCCATCCAGCAGCGTCACGAATTTCGAAGCGCCTTCGACGCGCAGCTTTGTGACTTCCTGTGGCGAAAGAATTTCCACTCCGAACTTTCTGGCTTGTGTAACCGCGCGTCTCGCCAGATCGGCACCGCTCAGCCCCGCAGGGAAGCCGAGATAGTTTTCAATTCTTGAGCTCATACCCGCCTGGCCGCCGGGGGCTTCGCTTTCAATCATCACCGTGCGCAATCCTTCTGACGCTCCATAGACGGCGGCTCCCAGTCCCGCCGGCCCGCCCCCTATAATCAGCAAATCGTAAAATGAAGTTTCCGCTCGCGTGCGCAAGCCGAGCCGTGCGGCAATGTCCGACGTCGTCGGTTCGCAAAGAACGGTGCCATCCGAAAAAATCGTGACCGGCAGTTTCGATTTGTCGCAGCCATCCGTTTGGAGTAACGCGCGAACCTCCGAACTTTTGTCCGCGGTTTCCACATCAAAGAAACGATACGGCACCTGGTTCCGCGCCAGGAACTCACGCACAGCGTAGGATCGCGGCGACCACTGGCTCCCCAAAACGCGCACGCCTTCGAACGCAGGCCGGTATGTCGCCTGCCAATCGCCCAACAGATCGTCCAGGATTGGATAGAGCTGTTGCTCCGGCGGGTCCCACGGCTTTAAGAGATAATGTTGGATTTTCGCGTGATTGATCGCCTGAATGGCCGCATCCGTGTCCGCGTACGCAGTTAACAGCACGCGCTTTGCTTCCGGAAAGACGCCCATCGCCTTAGCGATAAAGTCCACGCCGCTCATTTCCGGCATGCGCTGGTCCACCAGAAGCAGCGCCACCGGTTCGCCTCTGCGTTTCAATGACGTAAGAGCCTGCAACGCCGCCGCACCGGAGCTCGCCCGCATCACGCGGTAATTCTCCGCGTAATGCTTGCGCAGATCGCGCTCTACTGCACGCAACACCTCGCCATCGTCATCCACCGCCATCAAAACTGGTTTCGCCATACTTGCCCCTCAGGCCCGTGAAAAGATTACTCTGTGCATGTTGGATGCGCGTCGGCGCCCTTCGTCTCATCAAAATTTGTTTCGTTATCTATTGGGATTGGCGCTTAAAAATGAGCGGCTTGAAACTGAACACTGACAACTGAAAACTTACTTTTTGGGGTGGGAGACGGGATTTGAACCCGCGACATTCGGTGCCACAGACCGACGCTCTACCAGCTGAGCTACTCCCACCACTGATTGACAACAAATAGTTTACGCTACTTTTTCCATGTGCAAAAGAGGGGTCAATGGGTCAATCACGTCAATTTTATTGCCAACTAAAGAGGGAATTGAGGCCAATACACGCGAGCGATATTGCGGACGCAAGTGTGTGTACAGGCGAACCATTCTCTCTGACCCGTGACCAATCCACGCTTTGATGACTTCCACCGGCGTATTGTTCTCAATCAGGAACGAAACCCTGCCGTGTCTGAACCCGTGCATTCCACCTTCACGGATGGACAGTGCCTGCAAAATTGGATGCAGACGCCTGCGAAGCACGTTGTTGTTGCGCAGCGGTTTCCCGTTCTTCGATGAGAACACCAAACCTGCTTGGCGTCCGTTGAGATAGTCCTTCAGCATGGTGATTAAGCTGGGCTGAACATCTATTGCCCGGTTCGCGTTCCGTGACTTGGTGGACTGCTTCTGTCCTTCCCACACCGAACGGCGAACGTGGATTATGCTTCGGGCAAAATCAATGTCAGCCACTTCAAGCCCGTAAAGCTCGCCTGCTCTCGCGCCAGTCTCAGCGGCAGTGGCAAACAAAACCTTCCACATGCCTTGAGCTTGAGAAATGATGCTGCCCATTTCATCTGGCGTGTAGCAGACTGCTTCCTGTTGCTCTTCCTTGACCGATACGTAAGAAATTTTCTTTCTCCCGAACCATCTTCCAAGGATTAGACAGAGCGTGGTGACGATGTGCTTTTGTGACATCGGTGACAGGTGCGAAAGCTCACCAATCCACTCATTCACTCTCTCAGCCGTGATGCAGTCAACTGGATGCCTGCTCCATTTTGGCAGCAGATATTTGCGAACGTGATACTTCAGCGTTCGCTGCGTTGATGGCTTCTGACGGCAGAGATAGTTTTCTTCCCACCACGCTACGCGCTTGGCGAAAAGGTCTGACGAAGGAATCACGTAGCTGGGGCTGTTCGCTCCCGTTGCTTCGATGATGCTCCGCAGTTTCCTTCGCGCTTCGCTCTTCCTCATTTCTTTCACGAAGCCAAGGACAACAGACCGTTTGACCCGTTGCGATTGACCCGCAACGTCTTCAAACCATCTGCCGCGATAAGCTCCGTTTCGCACTTCAATTGTTCCATTCTGACCGATTCTGCGAGACATGCTCTTTCTTCGCTTTCTCGCTGTAATCGGCACCGCTGGCGACACGATAGCACCAGCTTCCGCAGAAACCAAAATTTCCAATGGCGTTCCCTGTTCACACACGTCTGCCGATGAAGGAGACGTGGTGCTAAGTTGTCAGGGTTTGCGTCTATCCTGAAGAACGGCAGGTGGGTCTTGCAGACCGGCCCAACGTGGCCAGCGAGCGCGTAAGTGCGCCATTCAAACTACATTATACTTCAAACTGGATTTGTTGTCAAGTAGATTATCGCTTACCAATTGACAAACCCAAGCAAAAGCCGCGTGGGGTGTGTCAATTCATTTGCCACTAGTCGCAGTTCGCTTTCGTATGCCCATCGTCTTCCGTAGATGTGCTTCAATTTGCTCTGTGCCGGGGAACTGTCCGACAAAAGCGTTCACGCCGGGCACCGATGTTCTGGCAAATGAGTTGACCATTTCTTCGATACCCTTATCAAAAGTTTTGGAGTAAACGAATCTGTCACAACAACGCACGGTCACCTCATTCATTTGTATGACCGTGGCTTCATCCACATCTCGAAAATACCAGCCTTCTATTCCGATTGTGAGGCAGGCGGTCGGCGCTAACGGGAAAGCAATCACCACTCCCGGCGTTCTGAATCCGTGCCCCGGATGCCAAGCATCCTCTCTGAGCCTTATGAATGTAACCACTGGGTTGTCCGAAGTCACAAACTCCGTTCCAGTCGGTGCCTTCCAGACTTGCCACGGCCTTGGTACAAGTTCTTTCTTCATGACTTCGGCGTGGAAAAGAATGGTTTGAACGAATGTGTTACCGATCATGTTGTTTTCAGTGAACGTAGCAGCGTGTTTGCGAATCATCTCTCGAATCAAGTCTGGCTTTATGATCTCGCCAGTTGTTTCGCTAAAATGAGCGGCAGTGTCATTCACATATTCGTCGTTGAATTCCAGTTTAGAGAATGGCTCCTTCAACTTTGCCCAGTTCCCAGCCGTGAATTTCTTTCGTGCTGAAGAGCGTGCAGAAAGCAGTCCCATGTACAACGCGAGGGTATTCTTGTTGGTTAAGTTGAATTCGTACAATTCGCTTTTGGCGCACACCAGTGCGTCATTGCATCTTGCCTCTAGCTCAGCAAGTTTTGCCTCGAAGGATTCATCTCGCTGCCCATCCTCTTGTACTTGGGCAAAGTAACCGTTCTCGTATCCTTGCGCGTCTGTAGCGCGTGGGTGCGTTGGCTTTCCCTTTTCGTATGTCCACACTTTTCCCGGTCTTCCTTTGCGCTTCGCCGGGTTGGAGAACTGCTCCAAATAAAAGCGCGGGATGATGTGTGACCCGATAGACATACTCTAAGTTTATGAGAAGGAATGTCAGCGTCAAGGCATGTTGCCGCGAAATGACTGCTAATGTATCTTGCAACCGTGACCTTCATTCTCCACCTGTGGCAAGTCTTTCTTGCACTGCATCCGTGGGGCTACGTCATCGCAGCCCTTCTGGCTTTGTTTGCGCTAATAAAGAAAAAAGCAATTGGTGCAGCGACATCAGCGGCATGGAAAAAATGTGACATATGGTTCTGGGGGAAGATAAGGGCCAAACTTCAGCCTCAACAACAAACATCGCAGGAAGGCCAGACAGAATTAAGAACCTATAGAGGTACGTTTCAAGACTATGTTTATAGAAGTCTTCCGCCTGCCGGTCACACTCTTACATTGTCTAGCAGTGGATTCCTAGTGAGCGTACCGGTGAACTTCACCCACTTGTTGGTGGGCGTTAAGCCCGGTGCGTACATTGAAGTTGATACAGAGGCAACCATTGGACTTTATGGTGAGTTGGTGAAACGAGTTCGGATAGACGGAACCGCTTAACAACTCACAACTAGGTTGGTTGGGTTCACAACCAATTTAGTTGTACTGTTCAGTACATAAGTACCATTTACGTATACTCGGTTCGCTGCCAAACTGTCTCCACGCTGAACTCAGCGCAAAGGACAAAATAAAAATGAGTAGCCCAGCCGAAGTGAAACTTACAGCATCGCAGTTGCAATCAATGAGGCAAACTCTGCGCAGTGCCCACGAAGACTTGGACTATGTGCTAAGGCCGGTTGTGGCGCAGATGCTCACATCAGGGATGGACAGTAAGGCTGTGCTGCCGGTTCTCCGTGACGCAGCAAGGCGTTCCCTGTATCTGACTGCTACGGACTGCGCGGCTTCCTTCGACGTGGACATCCCAGAGAGCGCAGCGGCCCGCGACACGTTGGTATACAAGCTGGTTGACGCGGAAGCGGCGCGGTTCGCCCGGCTGGTTTTGGAAGCGGCGCAACCGGTGCGCGGCAAGAAAGCCGCCTGAAGGTTTACACCGGCCCTGTCTGGCGGGGCACGTCCCAGACCGGCCCGGCTGCCCGCGTTGGGATGGCCGGGTGCTGGTTCCATTGACGGAACGTGGCGATAGGGTTACCGTGGGCGCAAAGGAGACGGTCTATGTGGATTGCGATTGCAAAGGGTGTTGGTCTCGGTCTGGTGTTGTTCGCAGCGTTCGTTGTCTTCCGTTACGCCATGTTTATCGGACCACCGAGACCGGGCGTGGCAGTCAGCCTGAATGCAGTGTATGCCCTAACGGTGGGCAGCTACATTTTATGGCATGAGCTG